>OLQH01000076.1_pt1 | contig 116573 bp, 104 predicted proteins | sample 1672671 | NCBI WGS metagenome assembly OLQH01 (sample SAMEA3136712, study PRJEB25190) | human gut metagenome | reverse complement strand
CGACCGGTTGGCTGTATCTTCCGGACGGAACTTACTATCTGGATGAAAGCACCGGAGCGATGCAGACCGGCCTGATCACTATCGGGGATACTACTTTTAATATGTTTGCAGACGGAACCTTCCGTATTGAAACAAATTAACGAAGAAATCCTTTCTTATATAAAATAATCACCGGCCCGGGGCTGTCCATTTCGTGACAGCATCAGGCCGGTGATTTTATTTCTGTTTTTCATTTCCTTCAGATGCCCGTTCACTCTGTTTGTAATCTTCCCTCGGTAAATATCATCTTTATTCCTTCAGCCTCCACACAGGGATTGACATAGGATGCACGGGTTTTTACTTCTTCCGGCTTAAACAGAAGAAGATCCGCATAGTAACCCTCCCGGAGCAGACCGCGTTTTTCCAGCTGAAAACGCTGCGCCGGTTTTCCTGACATTTTATGTACCGCCTCCTGCAGGGTCAAAAGCTTCCTTCGGCAGACATAATCTTCGATTATTTTCGGGAAAGCGCCATAAAGCCTGGGATGCGGATGACTCCCGCCTCCATAGAGCGCATCTGATATAACAGAGGTAAAGGGCAGGGAAATCACATAATCCACATCCTCCGGACACATGCTTAAAACGATAATCCCTACCTTTCCTTCCTCCGCATACATGAGGGCGGCTATAGCCTCTGCTTCCGAGTCAAACCCGCCGTCTTTTACCACTTCCTCCAGAGTCCTGCCAATCATCCACTGATTTTCTTCCCCTTCCAGGGAGCTGATAAGAATTCTGCCGCTGCCGACAGCGCTGAGCATATCATCCCAGCCTTCCCATTTTTCCTTCAGCGCTTTCTTAAGGGCCTTTACACCTTCCGGCGTGCCCAGCGCGCTGCTGAGCCTTTCTCCATATTCTGCGCTCAGGACTGGAGGAATCAGGGAGCCCAGAATGGTGGAACCGCCGTCATAGGGATATACATCGGCGGTAATATCCAGTCCCGACTTTTCAATCAGAGATACCGCATCATAAATATCTTTTTTCCAATTTGCCAGCCCTACGGATTTAAAATGGCTGATATTGATCCTGACTCCGGTCTTCCGGGCGAAATCGATCACCTCCTGCACGGAAGGAATCAGGCCATCGCCTTCTCCTCTGATATGGATGGTCAGGAGCTTATCATGCTTTGCCGCCTCCCGGCAGAAAGCATACCACTCTTCTCTTGTATTAAAACATTCAGGCACATACATGATTCCCGCAGAGACTGCCTGGGCTCCCTGTTCAAAGGCTTCCCCAAGCAGCCCGCAGGCAGTATCCAGCTCTTTTTGGGAAAAACTGCTCTGTCCGAATCCCTTTACCGCAATCCGTACCGCGCCGGTTCCCACCATTGCCCCCATATGCAGCGGCAGCTTCTTCGCATGCAATGCGTTCAGGTAAGAGGCAAAATCCGGAAAGCTTCCGTCCGCAGGAGGCTTTCCGAGGCAGGGTTCCAGAAAACGGTACATTGCCGCTCTTGAGCTGTCGTCTGACGGGGCAGGGCTCATGCCGCAGTTTCCTGCAAGCACTGTGGTTATCCCTTGTTTTCGTTCCAAATGCCCAAAAGCAGGGTCTGTGAGCGCTGCGAAATCACAGTGCCTGTGCACATCCACAAATCCCGGCGTCACCGCAAGGCCTTCCGCATGGATAAGCGGGCCTTCCGTACCGGTGAACCGATCTGTTCTGTGGGGCAGCACTTCTTCTATTTTGGTGTCCTTTATCACGATATCCCCGCAGAACGGGTCTCTGCCCGTTCCGTCATATATCATACCGCCGCTGATATATGTTCTGTTCATTGTTTCTCCTCTTCCTCTCCGATAAAGTTCCCTTCCCTTTGAGGGCACATCCTCCGAAATCTGTCCCGTGCCGCAATCTTCCAACTTTCCCGGATTTTCCCCTCCGAAATCACTTCGGCGTGATCATACAATACACAGGTGGAACAAATATGTGTGGGAATTACGCATAATAAGGTTCCTACCTGCGGACATTGCTCTTCATATCCTGGCTCCATATAAAAAGTCCAGTGCTCCTCATTTTGAAACAACGATATGGCATGAGGCAATCCCGCAATCTCTCCACGCCTGTCCGGGGGATCCGCTGAAATCCCCTTATATCCAAGATCCAGAGTAAAAAGATTTTTCTCCGGCCTGGATACCACTCTGGTCAGAACGGCTGCTGCAGGTTCAAAGGGCAGCTCCCTATAACGGCGTCCATAACCAACATCCCACAGGAAGGTGGTTCCTGGAGAAAGATATTCCGGGCCGAGGTGTTCATGGCAGCGCATCGTGGGGGAGCCTCCCATCACCCTGATTTCAAGAGGAAATCCTTTCCGTTCTAACCGGGCAGTCTGTTCCTCCAGCTGAATACGGTATTGCTTCACCGCCTGCTGCCTTTCTTGTTCCTCCGGCATTCCCAGATGACCGTCATAACAATGAAGGCCTGCCGGCCTCTGTCCGGCTTTTAAGGCTGCCTGTTCTACAAATTCCGACAGTTCCTCTATTCTCACACCCGTACGATCTGTACCAGCATTCACATCCACCAGATAGGGAATTTCCAGAGACATCGCCCTGCATTCCTTGCAGAACAGAGCCAGCTGCCCGATATCATCTCCTATCGCATAAAAAGCGGAGGAAGGATAGTTTTTGGCCAGCCGGCAATATTCCTTCTGTGCCGGTCCCACCAGTGGAAAAGCAAGCAGGATATGTTCTGCCCCGCAGTCGGCAAGCAGGGCCGCCTCTGCAAGCGTCGCTGTCTTGAAACGTGTGATACCATGAGCCCGGGCCATTTGAATGATCTCTCCGGTTTTATGGGTTTTGATATGAACCCAAAGCCGTTCCGCCCCACCGGCCAGACGAATTGTCTTCTTTATATTATCATTTATTTTATCTTTGTCAAAGAGCAGCGCAGGTGTAAGAAACTCCTGCGCATTCCCGGGAACCGGCCAGTCCGCAGTTTCCATAAGCCTATTCCCTTACTTCAAAAAGAAATTCTATTTCCACGCTCGTATTCCCCGGAAGTTCATTGCAGGAAACTGCCGACCTAGCGCCCACACCATTATGCGGCCCTAAAAGGGAACGAAACAGCTCCGACGCACCGTTAATCACTGCCGGCTGATCATGAAAACCCGGCGCGCTCTGCACGAAGCCCAGCGTTTTTACAAGTCTTTTTATTTTTCTCAGGTCTCCGGTATAGTCCTCCAGGCAGCTTAAGGCATTCAGTGCACAGATTACTGCCGCCTTCCGCCCTTCCTCCAAAGAGACATCCCCTCCCACATATCCTGATATAACAGGAACACCGGCTTTTGTCGCTCCCTGCCCCGATATGTAAAGAAGGTTCCCCACCTGTACCACCGGCTGGTAAACGCCTCCCTTCGGAGGAGGCGGCGGCAATTCATGACCAAGCTGTCTGAGAATGTCATATATATTATCCACATCAGTTACATTATTCTGATTTCCCACTGTTTCCTCCTTTATAAGTCCCTTCCACTATTCCCTTTTCAGAGACTCATGCAATGCTCCTGCCGCATCGGGATCCAGAATCACTTCACAACCCGGATGCAGCTGTAAAACACTGGCCGGAAGTGCTTCTGTCACCGGGCCCATTATCATTTTTTCTGCAACTTCCTTCTTATTCCTTCCGTTTGCTGCCATTACAAGCCTGGGGCACTGCATCAGGTTTTTAATACCCAGCGTCAGTCCGCCCATAACGACATTTTCAGGAATATCATTCTCACGGCGCAGTCTTTCATTTAAGGAATCATCCATCCAGGAAAGCCATGCAGTCTGCCCAAAATTCGTTCCGGGCTGATTAAATCCCAGATGCCCGTTTTCCCCCAGGCCCAGAAAAATGAAATCCGGACCGCCGTTGGCCATGACCGCTTCTTCAAATCGGAGGCATTCTTCCTGTAAGTCCGCCGCCATAGGATCCGGCATGATATAGTTTTCCATAGGGACTGCAAGCGGCTCCACTACCTCATGAAGCAATATATAATAGCAGCTTGCCCTGCATTCCCTGCTCATATTTGTTATCTCATCAATCCCGAATACCTTAATTCCGGAACAGTCGAAAGGGTTTCTTCTCCATTCCTCTGCCAGGGCCGCATGAACTCCTTTTGTTGTCCTTCCTGTAGATAATCCTATTTTTGCAGAGGGTTTCTTTCTGATTACTTCTGCAATACGTTCTGCTGACTTTTGATAAAAGTCGTCTGTGTTATCGGCAAATACCAGATGCATTTTTCTATCCTCCTGCTTATCTTCCTCATAAACCGCAACATTTATATTAGAAACATGTCCTGCGTACCAACCCTCTTTCCAGGGCATCCTTTTTACATTTCTCATGTGCCTCATCTTTTTTGGGGCCCATTTCATCCAATGCCATCAGCGCGGCTCCGATAATTGGCTCATAAAAGGATTGTTCAATCCGGATATTGGCATACACCCGGTGGATTTGAGAACATACAGTTTCATAGAGAAGCGGATTGGGATTTTTGAATACACCTCCTGATAAGATAACTTTAAAATCCGCCGGGTCCACTTCAAATCTTTTTACCGCTCCGATTACATACTGGCTGATGGATTTGCCAAAGGAGTAGATAATCTCCAATGCCGCAGGCTCATTATGCGCTGCTTCCTCAAATACAATCTCTGCCACATCCTTTAACGGTCTGGGAAGATGATTTTTATAAAAAGCAAGCATAAGCTGATCCATATCCTGGATTCCAAAATGATCCATCAGCCTTTTTTCCAGGGTAGTCGGTTCTTTATAACACATATGACTTTCAAATACTGCCTGGAATGCCCGTGCTCCCAGCCCTTCCGAACCCTGATCGTAAAGATCTATGTAATTATTATATACAAGCTTCAGCTTTCCGCCGGCAAATACGGCGCTGTTCATACCGGAACCGGTGCATAATACAATAGCATCATCGCTGTCTGTTCCGGCACGCAGCGCAATCACGCAGTCATTCAGAACTGTAACGTTTTCCACTTGAAAAACATTCTTAATCTCTTCCTGCAGCATTGTAACTTCCTCAGGCCAGTTTGCAGCGGCAATGCCCCCGCACACCTGCGTAATATCCGTCCGCTGCAGTCCCGCCAGAGAAAGCGCATTGTCAGCTGCCTCCTGCATCATGGCGGAAGCTTTCGCCAGACCGTCTTTATAATGACTGGCGCCGCCAGCCATGCCGATCCCCAGTATTTCCCCATTTTCAGCCAAAAGCAAGGCGTTTGTCTTTGTCTGCCCCTGGTCAAGTGCAAGAATCGCCATTTCTTCCTCCATTCCGCCGCCCAAACGGCCTTATAAACAGGATTGATCTCCTGCTATATATTTTTTCATCCCCTGTATACAAAGCTGTGCATTCTTCATTTCAGGCAGCTGTTCATTTTCGCTTTCTACCAACAGCCATGAGTATTCCTTATTTACAGGATCCAGAATTGCTTTCCAGTCATTTGCATCATCCTGTGCCCCGATTATTGTGTCAAATCCGTTCACATATGAGTAAGGCTTTAAATGCAGCAGCATTTCCCGGTTTTTATATTTCTTCAATATTCTCATCGGATCGTCTCCGCCCTCAATACAGTTGCCCGTATCGAATTCTATAATGACATCCTCGGACAGCCCTCCGAATAAGATATCAAATACTTTCTCTCCGTCATAGGAAATCCGGAATTCATGATCATGGTTATGATAACCCATTCTCAGACCTTCCCTTTTCAGCTTTTCATTGATTAGATTCATATTATCAATATATCGGAGCCAAATATCCCGGCATTCCTCTTCCGGGCCATGTGCAACTTCCCATTTACCGCCCAGACACGGTATGATTGCCGCCGGACAGCCGGCTGCCTGAAGATATCGAACGGTTTCCCCGAAGGTATCCTCCTGCAGGTTCCTCCATTCCACATGCCAGCCGGTAAGCACCAGTTTCGAATCTGTAATGGAGCGTTTCAATACATCCAAGTCAAAAACCGGTTCCCCGTAAAATTCAATCCCTTCATATCCCATATCGGAAAGCTCTGTAAATACGGAATACATATCCGATTGTACACTTTTATGGACGGTGTACATACCGATCCCTGTTCTATAAATTGTCCGCTTCATCTTTATACCCCTTGTCTGCTTCAGATGATGCGCACCAATCCGCAGCATTTTCCATCAAAGGCCTCATCTTTATCAACATCGGGTGGTTATGCCCGGGTGTCAGACAGCATACCCTACCTTTTCCGAGTGTGTGCGCCCATCCGGCGATTTCCGTACCGGCATCGGAGACTCCCACCATAAGGGGCGTTACATTTTCAATATCCACTCTGCAGAAATAATGCTCGTCAGCAGTCACAAAAGGTTCTATTTTCTCCATTACAGGATGACTGCATCCCGGGAGTCTGGTACAATACACATCATAATGAGGTTCCGGATGGCTGGCAAAACGACCTTTGGCGATTTCAAAAAGGGGTGTGTTATCCTCTATACAGGCCAGCCCTGCATGAATAAACAGCATTCCCATTCCTTCTTCAACCATTTCCTTAACCCGGTTCTGCTCTTCCGTATTCAGGTTATCTTCCCCCTCCGGGCAGCCTACCGTAAAAACAATACATAACTCCGGCCTGGGCTGCATTGTAAAAAGCTCCCGGATACGGTGTGTTTTCGTTACATTCCACTTATTGCTTTCATCAAAGCTCTTACGCACCGCTTCCCGGTAATTTGCCTCAGGATGATAATAATCATCCCATATTATCAGAACATTTCTTTTCTTCATATCTTCTCCTTACCAATTCATCTTATCACCGCGGTAATTGACAAACCCGGGAAGTCGTCCTGAAAACCGTTCCGGTTCTTCCAGAATCCGTATAAAACCTCTTGCAGTTATTTCCGGAGTCGTATAGTATTTTACTTCTCCCGGCTCTGCCGGTTCCACATAAGGCGCGTCACAGTCCGCGGGCTCCCCTATGACCGACTGCATCCATCCGGGGTGCAGATTAATAACGGCTCCGCCTTTCTCCCTGATTCCGTTGAGAATAAGACAGGACGCCATATTCAGTGCCGCCTTGGACATACAGTAACCAAACTGGCTGTCTTTTTTGCAGTCTGTCATACTGGCCGCCTCCGATGAAATATTGACCACCAGCTGATCAAAACTCTTCAGTACCGCATGGATCAATGCATGAGTAACACGCAGTGCTCCCAGTGCATTTACATTTATCTGTTCCATGATCGCATCGTAGTCCATTTCCTCGTCAAGTATTGTCCCGGTATTATGATCCAGCCAGACTCCTGCATTATTTATCAGAATATCAATGGCCTCTGTCTTCTCCAGAATCGCGCATGCCGCTTTTTCCACACTTTCCTGGCTGCGGACATCAAGCTCTATAATTTCCAGGCTGCCAGGATACTTTTCCTTCAGTTCTTCCAGCTGATGCCAGTTTCTTCTGTATTTACCCGCAAATACCCGGTTTCCGCCCTTCAGATATTCCTCGACAAGAGCCAGGCCGAGTCCCCTGTCGGCACCGGTAACAACTATTGTTTTTTTCCTTCCATACTCTAATCTGTCTTCCATACCGTTTCCCCGTCATTCTTTTGAAGTTTCCTGTCCTTCCTTTCCTGTGAAAAGGAAGGACAGGAAAACAGTTTTGTTTCTATTTCTTGGATTCCAGCCAGGCGTTAACCTGTTTCGTCACTTCTTCCTTCACCATATCCAGTCCGGCCGCCTTTGCTGCCGACAAATATTTTTCGTAAGCGGCATCCACATCATTGACAAGTCCTGCCTGAAGCGGATATCCGTACTCACTCTGCACATTATAAAGGGCCGTATATTCTGTTTCAAAGCTGCTCTTATCCAGAACAAAACCTTCGAAAATATCGGGAACAAGCTTATTATTAATTTTTTCCATCATGGTATCGTACTCTTTCCATTCGTCCCCTTTCCTTTTCTTAAAGTTTTCGTTTGCGATCATATTGCTGGGGAAATAGTTAAAAGCCGCACCATCTTCAATTGTTGTAGTATCAATATTGCCTTCCGGCGTCAGATTATAATTCGTGCCTTCGATGCCATAGGTCAGGAAATCCCAAAGATCCTCATGCTGCTGAATGTAATCCAGAACCATCAGCGCTCTTTCCGGGTTCTGGGCATTTGCCGCTACCGCCGTCATATTGCTGGTCGTTGAACCTGTCAGGACGGAATCCGGATTTCCCTCAAAGTACATATAAAACCCGAGCTCCCATCCTTCATCTCCGTGTTCCTTTTCTACCTGTGCCGCATGGAAGTTATAGCCCGGGAGCTGTTCGTTAAAGGATGCCGCCGCTGCTCCATTCAGCACCTGCATAACACCCCAGTTCGTACTGGAAAGCACGCTGGAGGACCAGAAGCCCCTGTCCGCCCAATCTTTCATTTTATACATATAGTCTTTATATTCCGGTGTTTCAATAACGCTCAAAACTTCCCCGTTTCTGGGATCATATACAAAATTGAAAATCCTGTCATGAATTTCATCGATGCCGATATAGGGTGTGTTGTATATCCAGGAAGTCCCGTATACCTGGCACTGATAGTCATCACTGGGCAGCATGCCCGGCTCATTGTCTTTGATACACTGCAGGTATGTCTCAATAGCATCCATGGAATCAATTTCAGGCAGATCATATTTCTTTCTCAGATCCTCCCTGTATACAAAGGTACAGGCGGTAACACCGGTTTCCATGTTGGGCACCGCATAGATTTTTCCGTTTACGGAAGCAGCCTCCCAGGTGGTTTCCGGAATATTTTCCCACAAATAGGGGGCATACTGAGGCAACAGATCATCCAATGGCATAAAAGCATTTTTTGCCGCATAGGTCTGATAATCAAGCCATCCGGGAGCAGCCTGCATCAAATCATACTTTTCACCGGATGCGATAGCCAGCGCATAATTGTTTTTATAATCGTTGCCTGCCGCATAAGTATAATTGATTGTACAGTTTAACTCCTCTTTGAGACGGGTGTTAAGCTGCTCCCAGTACTGTTTTGCCAAATCGGTATTATTGGGGGCGTCAGCGATTGCGTACATCTGCAGTTCCACATAATCCAGGGCCTGCTCTCCTGCGTTATCCGTATTTTCCGCACTCGCCGCTTCCTTCGTATCTGCCTGAGGGCTTTCCGCCGGTTCCGCCGCTTTTTCACTTGAGCAGGCGGCACAGCCTAAAAGCATCGCCGCTCCCAATAAAACCGCTGTCATTTTCCTGGAAGCACTTTTCTTCCATATACTCTTTCTTTTCATGTGAAATCCTCCTCTTCATGAATCTTGTTAAGTGAACCCTGCAGCATCAGAGCAAATACAAGCTGCTTGTCTTTACCGCACTGCAGGCAGTTATAAAATATCGTCTCTCCCGTCCCTTGCCCCAACATACAGGAAAGCCGTTATTTCCTTCTTGTCAGCCCTTTACCGCGCCGATTGAAATTCCCTGTACAAAATATTTCTGCAAAAACGGATACAGGAATATAATCGGGCCGGTCGCCACCACTGCATTAGCAAGCTTCTGTGTCTCAGTCGGAAGAATCTTACTCGTAAAATTCTCAGCCCCCGCCTGCGCAATCTTGGATGCCGCATTCAGAATGTTATATAACCGGTATTGCAGCGGCCACATATCCGCATCGGTAATATACAGGGAAGCCAGATACCAGTCATTCCAATACGCTAGTGCCAGGAACAGGGCAATCGTTGCCAAAATAGGCGTGGACAGCGGCATAACTATTTTAATAAGAATACGCAGTTCTCCTGCCCCGTCCAGCTTGGCTGATTCCACAAGGGAATCCGGAATCGTCTTCATAAAATTTCTTATCAATAATATATAGAAGGAACTGCAGCAGGAAGGAACAATCAATGCCCATATTGTATTTTTCAGACCCAGCTTGGATATTACAATATACCAGGGAACCAGACCTCCTGAAAAAAGTGTGGTAAAATAAATAATGAATGCAATCACATTCCTGTATTTCAGTTCACTTCTGGATAACGCATAACCGCAGAGCGTCATAACGATTAATCCAATGCAGGTGCCGGCTCCTGTAACAAAGATACTGATTCCATACGCCTTGGCAATCTGCTTGGGAAACAGGAATATACTTCGATAGCCATCCAGAGAAAATCCTCTCGGAAGAATCGAATATCCATCCTTCATAATCAGGGCGCTGTCTGAAAAAGAACCGGAAACCACCAGAATAAAAGGCAGCGCACAAAAAATAACAACAATAGTCAGAATGATATATGTAACAATATTCAGTGCTTTCTCACTCCGCGCAAGTTTTTGTCTGTTCACGTTTTTCTCCTCCTCTCTTAGAACAATGCATTATCCGGATTCTTTTTCCGGATGATTTGATTGACAGTCACTACAAGAATAAATCCGAAGACTGACTGGTAAACACCGGCCGCCGTAGACGAACCCAGATTGAAGTTAACTGTCATCGCACGGTAAATATAGGTGTCCAGTACGTCGGTCACTCTGAACAGCTGTCCGTTTCTCTGAATCAGGTTATAGAACAAATCAAATTGTCCTCGCATAATACCACCCAGCGAAAACAGGACCAGCATGATAAAGGTTGGTTTCAGTAAAGGAAGGGTTATGAAACGAATTTCTTTAAAAATATTGCAGCCGTCAATCTTTGCTGCTTCATAGATTTCCCTGTCAAAGCCTGTTATCGCCGCCAGATAAACCACCATACCATAGCCGGTTCCCTTCCATAAAAAGAAAAAGGTAATGATAAGCGGCCATATCCAGTCGATCATATATACATTAATGCCATTCTGCCCGAACGCTTTCAGAACAGAATTTAATACACCATAATTCGAGTTGAAAATATTATAAGCAATCGTACCTACAATAACATAGGAAACAAAATAGGGAAGAAGCATGATGGATTGTGCAACTCTCTTAAACAGCCGTCCCGCAATTGTTGTTATCATAATGGCAAATGCACACTGTAAAATGTTCCCCAGAAAAATAAATACCAAATTATACAGAATTGTATTTCTTGTCAGATATACTACCGGCGCATCCCAGCCGCCGGATATGAAGTATTGGAAGTTTTTTAAACCGACAAACGGGCTGTGGAATATTCCTTTTGCAAAGTCATAGTCAACAAATGCATAATACACACCCAGCATAGGGATATAACTGAAAATGAGAAAGAAGATCAATGCCGGCAGCGTCATTGCATAGAGTGTTTTATGTTTATACAACTCCTGCAGAATCCCTCTCTTTTTTTGCGATGGTAACGGCAGATTTTCCCCTTTCCTTTTCTTCTTTCCTTTTTCACTCCACATCTCAAGTCCTCCTTTTTTCTTTTTGGTATCGGTACCAATGCCATATTTTAAAGGGATCTCTCCCTTTCATATTGTCTATATATCTTTTTTGGTACCGGTACCAAAATGTTTCAAAAAAAATATCTTTACAAGCAAATCTGTTTTAGACATTTTTTATACTTTATAATCCGAACTATAAATTAACTTATCTATTTTGTCAATACTTTTTCAGAATATTTTTTTATTCATTACTTTTTTATATCAAATTGGTATCGGTATCATTTTCTTCGTTACATATTGACTTTTATTTTTTGCCATGCTACAATCAAGAAAAATGCTGGAAAATATTTGATTTTCAGCTATATTTCGGGAAATCAATACATATAATGACAACTGATTTATATTTTATTTTAGTAAGCTTAGGTTTTGGTACCGATACCAATACTGTAACATGCAGGTTGTGCAATTTATCTGCATAACCTGATTAGAGAGGAGTTTCTTTATGTCTGATGAGCAAAAAAAAATTACCATTTATGAAATTGCGAAGCTTTCCGGAGTTTCCGTATCCACCGTATCCCGTGTCCTTAACAACAGTCCCTATGTCTCTGCAAAAACACAGGCTCATGTAACCGATATTATAGAAAAGTATCATTTTTCCCCCAGTACCGTTGCCAGGGCTATGATAAGCAACCATACGCAGACCCTTGGAGTGATTATTTCCGATATCACAAACCCTTACTTCAGTGAACTATATCTGGAAATACAGCGCTATGCCGTTGATTTCGGATATTCTATCATATTGTGCAACACCTTTTATGGAGGTTCCTCCCATGGGGTCTCCGATGCTATACCTGAAAATACCTATTTCCAGATGATCCTGGATAAAAAGGTAGACGGTGTCCTTATTCTGGGTGGTGAAATTGACCGGGATACCATATCAGATTCCTATCGTGAAGCATTAAACCGAATGGGAAACCAGATTCCCGTCGTCGTTCTCGGGCAGTCGATTCCTGACTGCAGCTGCACCTTTGTCGATCGTAATTTAAGCGGTGGTGTTTCCGCCCTGATACAGCATCTTCTTGCTCTGGGACGCCGTAAAATCGGTTTTGTCGGTGGTGAACAAGGGATCCGCACCACTACAGCCCGCTTAAATGCCTATATGCAGACACTTAAAAATCTGTCGGTCCCCTGTGATCCCGCCCTGATATCATTAAGTAATTACTACGCGCCGGACGGCTACCGCGCCATGGCAAAATTACTGGAAAAGCCGGAAACCACCCCTACCGCAATTCTCTGTATCAATGATGCGGTGGCCCAGGGTGCAATCCGTGCCATTGCGGATAAGGGCCTGCGTGTCCCCGAAGATATTTCTGTTGTCAGCTGTGATCAGTTTCCCTCGGGCGAATATTCCTGCCCCCGCCTGACTACTCTGGATCAGCAAAACAGTTATCTGGGACGCATGTCTATCATGACCCTTATAGGCGCAATTAACCAGGATTCCGAAGGTATCAATATTTCCCATGAGCCCCGCTTAATCATCAGGGAATCCTGCGGCGCACGTCTGGACTATCGGTTCCAGGAATAAATCCTCAAAAACATATCTTGACGCTTAAGCGGCAGAAAGCGTGAAAAGATGTATAAAAATTATAGTGTAATTTTTACACAACGGCAAAAAGCGGAGCTTATTGCATCTGATTTCTGTGAAAGTCCTGCTTCTGATGAGATTATCGGACAAACTATTGTTTCCGTCATCTCAAATGGTTCTGAAACCGGCGGTTTCATGGGCTATGGAGGCAGCGACGGCAATTATCCCTGTGAAACCGGATATGCCAATATCCTGAAGGTTCTTGAAACCGGAAGTGATGTTACAGATATCCGCCCCGGGGATTATGTTTTCTCTCTGACCTCACATAAACTCTACAATCGTGCTTCCGCAAAGGATGTCTTTTTGGTTCCTGTTGATTTTCCGCCGGAAAAAGCTGCCCTCTGCCGCTTTCCTGCGGTTTCCATGACCGCCTTTCTTAAATCATCGATAAAGCCTACCGAATCGGTGATGGTATGCGGCCTTGGTATTGTGGGACTCATGTGCGCCCAGACAATGCAGCACTGCGGCTACCATGTGTATGCAATCGACCCTAATGAAAAACGACTGGAAACAGCCCGTTCCTGCGGTCTGAAATATGTGGCTTCCGGTATTGACACCTTTGACCTGCAGCCCAAAAGCATAGGACTTGCTATTGACTGTTCCGGAAACGATAACGCCATTCTTTCCATGATACCCTATATACGGCAAATGGGTGACCTGGCACTGGTTGGGGTTCCCTGGCGCTGTACAAGTGAGGTATCCGCACATGAACTGCTCAGACAGATTTTTTACTCCTACCTGCATGTATATTCCGGCTGGGAATGGTCTCTTCCCCGGCGTCCGGGTGAATTCGATCCAAACAGCAATATGCGCAGCATGGAAACTGCCCTCCGCTGGATAATTGAGGATTCCATACATACAGACGGTATTTATGAACTCTTTGATCCCGGGGACTGCGGTACGCTCTACCCTGCCATAGCCGCAGGGCAGCTTGAAAAGCCCTGCGCTATATTCGACTGGCGCAGATTAAAAATCTGAACGGAGGAAAAATGATGAATCAAAAAATACGCGTGACTATTTTTAATGAGCATAATCAGGATCGCTATGAACCTGTATTATCCATTTATCCGCAGGGAATCCACGCTGCAATTGCACGTGCCTTTGAAGGATACGATGAATTTGAAGTTACGATTGCCACACAGGATATGCCTGAACATGGGCTTTCTGAAGAAGTCCTTGCCTCCACGGATGTTCTAATCTGGTGGAGCCATATTGACAATGCTGCTTTTGACGATCGCATCGCTGATCGGATCTGTTATCATGTGGTAAACCGCGGAATGGGTTTTATCGCCCTCCATGCTTCTATTTTCTCAAAGCCCTGGCAGCGGATGCTCGGTATCTATTATGACGCCGGGCTTTGGGGACGCTTCCGTACCATGCCCCAGGGGGAAAAAGAAAAAGTCTGGGTAATCAATCCCGGCCATCCCATTACCTATGGAATAGATGAGTGTATTGAAATTCCCGCCGATGAAATGTATGGCGAGCCCCAGCTGATCCCCGAACCTGATCAGACAATTTTCCTGGCCTGGTGGGAAGGCGGTGATGTGTGCCGCAGCGGCAATATTTTTTACCGCGGAAGAGGGAAATTGTTTCAGTTCACTCCCGGTCATGAAACCTTTCCGGTACTGCACCAGAAGGAAATTCACCAGGTGCTGAGAAATGCCGCGAAATGGATGGCTCCATCCCCGGATATGATTATACCGCCTCCCGGTACGGAACATCTGAACGGCGAACCAAGAGAAAATCTGGATCATAGAAAATAACACAATAAGGAGAATACCTATGTATCAGAAATTAAAACAAAAGGGAATACACCATGTATGTCTGCGTGTGCCTGATCTTCAAAAAACGGCCTTATTTTACCGGAATGCTTTTGATGCAGAGCTTGTAGCCGAATGGGGAACTGACGGCCAGGACGACCATGCCTTTATTTTAGATTTGGGAACCGGAGACTTTCTCGAAATCTTTGGCTCCCAGGTTCCCTACGACCTGGGGAAATGGCAGCATGTCGCTATCTGGACGGATGACATGGAAGCTTCTTATGAAAAAGCAATTGCCAACGGTGCCTCTGTAAATACCCAGCCGGCCGTTTCTCATATTCCGACTCGTTCCGGGCAGATTGTCCATATGAAATTTGGATTTCTCACTGCTCCGGGCGGTGAAATCGTAGAACTGATTCAGGACGTTGATGCCGACGGGAAGTGAGGCGTTCATGAAAAACCGTAAAGAATTTGATCAACAACTATTGGAGACGGGAATGCTGCACCGGCGAATGGCCGTTGACGAAGAAGATTCCCTGGAATACCGCAGCCTGCGGCAGGCAGCCGAAAAAACAGAATTTCTCTGGGACGGCATCGGCACAGAGGTTTGGGAGACTAAAGGAATGGGAACATTATCCTTTTTACCTGGCGGGATTCTGCGGCTGGAAACCAACGCGCGGTCGGATACATGGCCAGAGGGTTCCCCGGCAGACGGCGATTACTGTGCCTTCGGCGCACTGGAAGCCGCGCTTCAGACAAAAGGTGCTGATTGGCAGGCTTTTAACCGGCTTCATTTTCAAATCCGTCCCGATTGTAAAGGAATGCACTCTCCCATGATAGCCATCCAGCTCTATAACAATGGAAAAGAGAAACTTCCTGATAAATATGGCCGGGAAGGCTACCACACAATCCATCTTAAAAATGGCTGCTGGAACGATTGCGTATGGGAATTCCCTTCTCTGCCAAGAGATTGTGTCACTTCAGTGAATTTCATTGTGCACAGCTATGGGAAAGAGCTATCTATGGATGATATGCTCTGCTTCACTCTTAAAGATATCCGTTTAGAGTATGTCTCCAAAATCAATCATACACTCGGATGGCAATGTCCTTCCGACACAATAATACTCTCCACTGAAGGATACTGGTCTGATGGCGGGAAAACCGCCGTCACTGCCCGTAAGACCGATTCTTTTCAGCTATGCAGTGCAGAAAGTGACGAGATTATTTGGAAAGGAGTTCCCCAATATATTGAAAATGAAAAAGGAAGCTTCTTCCTGTGGGATTTTTCTGCCGTACAAACTCCCGGTGTCTATTATCTGCAGTCCGAAGAAATGAAAAGTGAGACCTTTCCCATTGCTTCACATCCACTCTATCAATCCGTCTGGAAGGTCGTACATTTCCTCTACTGTGAACGCTGCGGCTATCCGGTAGGCGGCGGACACGGTACCTGCCATGGAGATATTATTGCGGAACATAACGGAGTAAAACTGGCTTATAACGGCGGCTGGCATGACGCAGGCGACGTCAGCCAACAGACTCTGCAGACTGCAGAAGTGGTTCATTCGCTGCTGGAAACGGCAGAGCGTGTAAAACAGGAAGAACCATCTCTCTGTCAGCGTATTCTTGAGGAAGCGGTATGGGGACTGGATTTTATCCTGCGCATGCGTTTTTCAGACGGTTATCGCGCAACCAGCGCCGGCATAAGGCGGTGGAGTGACGGTTTTATAGGAAATATGGATGACTGCGAGGCAAGAGTACATAATCATGCCTTCGAAAATTTCCTGATGGCCGGAGTGGAAGCCTACGCCTCACAGATTTTGGAAGAGGTGGATCCCCCTCTGTCCTGGAAGGCATATACCGCCGCCTGTGAAGACTATCAATTCGCCAGGAAACGTTTTGAAGAAAAAGGAATGGAACTCCCCAGTTTTTATGAACACAGCTATAACAGCAGTCTTTCCCAATACTGGGCCACTGCGAGCTGGGCAGCTTCTCAGATTTATTCCTGCCAGCTGAAAGGGATGTCTTTCATGGATGCCGAAGCCTCCATGGATAAAACCTATGCCGTATATGCTGCCGACTATGCAGGACGTATGCTTGCCTGTCAGGAATCCGGGAATTCGGACTGCCCTGCCAGTGGCTTTTTCTATCGTGAGCCGGACCATAAACAGATTCTTCCTCTGTTCAATACTTCAATAACTCCATCAATTATACCGCTGCAGGCATCCTTAAAGGAGGATATTGCACTGAAGGTCATCGTGAAATCACCTACTGTCAGTGTTTTTTCAACCAATATCTTATAGCCAAGGACTAAATAGGCCATATTCTCCTGCAACATTGATAAAAACAAGCCTATATGTTTTACCGCTCCTTCCGAATTTGTTATCTGATCAAGTAATTTATAATAAGTATCTGATAGTTTCCGATATTTATCAAATATAAATTTCTGCAGCTGATTTACACGGATTTCTTTCGCATATTCAATGTTCGCACTAAACTGCATATACCATTCCATCTTCCGATCAATTGGCCACAGCTCATTATCTATTTTATATCTGTATTTTTTTAATCGTGAGTTTGCATATGCATTTACTACGATAACAAAGGAAACTATTATCAGAAGCCAAACATCAACAGATGCGATAATTCCCAAAACTCCCAGCAGAATCAATATACTGGAAAAAAAGGTCCTGACCGATAAAATGAGTTCGTAAAAATTCAGAGCCATAACACATTTAGTCGCTTTTCCGAACTTATCTTTTGTATCCGCATCGTCCAGCAGAACATAATCCAAAACAGACATTTTATAAAAAAGCCTTTGAATTGCCTCGTACTCCAAACGTTTTACTTTTTTATCCAATTCTGTATTAATAAACTGATTCATCGTTTTAATCAGCCAGCCGGATACTGCCATAATGACTATAATTTTAACAGTTGCCGAATAATCAGCACCATTCGCAAAAGAATCTATTACCTTTCTGGATAATAGAATATAGGGAAAGGGTATCAGCGCTGATATGCAAACGGATATACCCAGCCATATAAATATTTTTTTGTCGATTCCGGCAATAAAACGAAATAATAAAATTATATTAGACCAAAAACTTTTCTGCTCAGATTTGTCCATTGCTTTTTCCTTTGCATATTTCAACCGGCCTTACCGCTGCCTGTAAGAAAGCTTCCAGTTCTTATAGATATACTATTTCCTGTATATCGGCCTAAAATAACAAATATTAACAATGGAATCCGAGTAAAAACTATACAGTAACAATCTCAATCTCATCCGGTTCGATCGCTGCCGGCCCTCTCTGCGGCCAGTACATGGAAGCGCGCAGCCGTATCACCCCGGCTCTGCAGGTGGAACGGATCAATACCGTAGCGATTCCCGCCTCCGGATATACCGGATTCGCCCCAATCCTTTCATCCCCTACGATCATGCCCTCTCCTTCTATTTCAAACAGTACCGGATGCCTGTCTCCCATAAGCGGGACAGTATTATTATCCCGGTCTGCCAGACTGCAGCGTACCGCCACTATGTCGGAGCCGTCCGCCTTTAAAGGAATACCGCAGCTGTCAACAGATAAACGCAGCGCTTTAGGCACCCCCGGTGATTTCACACAGGCAGCGGCGGCAACGCCATCTGCCGTCAGCGTCTCCGCTGTCAGCATCCCACGCTCTCTTCCTTTAAACCGGCTGCGTACATTACGGAAAATAAAGGGCGGGTGCATTACGGGAAGCTTCTCCGGTTCCCTCTCCTCCACTAATACCCCATCATATAACAGACGTACTCTGTCCGCATTTGAAAAGACAGTCACATCCCCAGGGCTGATTTCCATCCACCAGTTAGCAATGAAGACAAGATAGCCTGCCCGGGCGGGATCCTGCTGGCACCGGATGAATTCAGCCGTGAATTTCGGAAGGCGGAACAGATCATAATATCCCCCATAGCAGGGATTGATGTGATACCCTCTGTTATGTTCTATGCCGGGCCATACCCCGTATCCGCAGATATCCTTCCTGTTATACATCGTAAGATAACCGCCCGAAGGGAACTGCGGATCCATTCCCAGCATACGCTCCACTGCCTTAAGCATCGCCGTGTCCCCAAAGCCTCTCGGTATACGCCAAGCACAGTTCTGATCCGTCCAATTGTCCGGCGCATCTCCATATTCCCTCACCCATAAGGGCCTCTCCTGCCATTTTTGCTCCGCTCCATAGGCTTCCATACCGGGAGCCAGCATACCAGGGTCATATTCCCGGTATGCAATATCCGTGGGCCCATAATCCGATGCGGTATAAAAAGGCTCATAGGGGTACTCTTCTCTGGCAATCCGTACCAGATCCTCCTGAAACCAAAGCGGTGTCTGTGTTTCATTCGGAAGGACTTCCCATATCAGTACACAGGGATGGTTCCGCTGCCACCGGATGATGTGACGAAGGTTTTCATAACATCTTTCCACAAACAGCCCCTCCTTAAACCACTGCCAGCCCGGCAGGGAAACGATGAGCGTCATTCCCAGACTGTCACAGGCATCGGTAAATGCCTCCCCGAAGGGATAATGTCCTCTGATATTTTCCATCCCCAGTTCTTTTAATTTGATAATGTCACGAATCAGCAGGCTGTCGGGCACCGCATTTCCAATATAAGGCCAGCTCTGATGGTAATTTGCGCCGGAAATAATCCGCGGCCTGCCATTAAATACAACCCCCTTATCCCGGGTGAAGCGGAAATCCCTGATTCCCGTCGTAATTTCCATGTCATCCCACAGTGTCCCTTCCTCTGTCAGCCAAATTTTCATAAGATAAAGAGAAGGTGATTCCGGTGACCACAATGCCGGCCTTTCCACCTTCAGAGAAACTTCCGTATAACTTCTCCCATCCTCTGCACACTCTGAATCCACAGCCGTCTCAGCCGCCAATTCTCCTGACGGCCCCAGCAGCCGTACATGCACGGTAAAGCAGCGTCTGCATTCCGTTTCATTTGCCGCATGGATCCTGGCATGAACATATGCACTCTCCTCCGAAACCCGGGTATACCATATGAAAACGCCCCCTCCTGCCGTCTCATTTTCAATCAGAGGATCTGTGATATAAAGCCGTTCCGTCAGAATCAGCCATGCATCCCGGTACAATCCGCCTTCATAAGTATAATCCAGTTCGGATTGGGCTTTTCCGGGCGGCAAATCCTCACAATCTGAATTATCCAGTAAAACAGACAGTTCATTCTCACCTTCCGGATTGAGAAACTCCGTAATATCCGCACATAAGGGCGTATATCCACAGGTATGCACTGCCGCCGGCCTTCCATTTACAAATAACCGGCTTTCACCCATGGCTCCTTCCAGCTTCAGAAAAGCTTTTTTCTGTTCCATCCCATCAGGGAGCACCAGCCGCTTATCATACCGGCAGACTCCCTGATAATTTCTGCCTCCGCTGGATATGGCAGGAGTAAGGGACACCGGATGGGGCAGACATACCGTTTCCTTTTCTTCCTCTCCTCTGGTAAAGGTCCACCCCTGATTAAACGGCAGCACCTGTCTTATCCTATTCTTTTCCATTTTCTTCCTCTTCTCTTTCCGGCCTGTTCAGTTTCTGATATTGAAACGGCGTCATCCCATACTTCGCTTTAAAGAGTCTCGTAAAATAGGCCGGCGTATAATATCCCAGTTTTTCCGCCACCTGGGCCGTCGTCCACTCCGAATTTTTACGCAGGTAATCCGCCGCCTTTTCCAGCTTGCAGTCCACTATATATACGGACAGATTACACCCGGCAATGGCCTTAAATGTACGGCTGAGATGTCCGGGGCTGATTCCGAACTTTTCCGCAATTGCGGTGAGCGTCAGCTCTTTTTCACAATTCTGGCATACATAATCCATGATATTCCGGATCATCCGGGAATCTCCGTTTTTACCGGACGCCTCCCGGAACAGCAGCAGGCAGGAACGAAGCATTTCCGCCGTTCTTCGGAAATCAGCCGTCTCCAGTCCTGCAAAGGCATTTTCTCTCAACGCCTCATCCTTCAGCAGGTGACATTCCGCCTCGGTTCTGCGGCAAAGGTTGCATATCTGCATCATAAAGCTTTGAACGGTGCCCACCGAAAAACGGCCCTCTATGATTTGTGCTTCCCATTCTCCCAGTATTCGCTCTGCTTCTTCAAATCTGCCCGACCTCAGGCAGGCTTCAAATTCATGGAATCGCATTGTATCCAGCAGATAGGACCGCTCTTCCCGTTCTTCCAGTTCCTCCGGAACAAAAATATTACCGAATCCATACAGATATCTGTATTTCAGGTATTTTGCCGTTTCCTTATAAATCCGCGAAAGCTCCTTTGCCTGTTTTGTGCCTGTGGATATAAAAATATTCATATTTACATGCAGCTTTTCCTGCAGAAGCGCCAGAAGCTCTCTTCTGCCCTCCATCAGGTTCAGATACATACTTTCCGGCAGACAGAGCAGCGTAATGATTCTTCCTTCCTGCCGGAATTCCGTAACCTGTGCTGGCGGCTGGCCACACCATTCCTCCACCTCCGCCCGGAACCTGGCGGCCATATATTCCTGCTGCTCCATATTAAGTGAGAAAAAAACGTTGCTGTCGATTTCTGTGATCAAGATGCAGCTAAGATACAGCGGCCTCCCTGCCGGCAGTCCCGCCGCAGTAAGACGTCTTACTGTTTCCTCTTCCGTCAGCTCCTGATTATAAAGAATATCCATCAGGGATTTATAAATCAGCACCTCTGCATTCTGTGCTATCGTATTCTGCATATCGTCCACTTTTTCCTCAAAAAAGGAAAGCACATCATTAATAGCCGTTATATCATCCTTAACGTCTGACAGTCCTCCATTCTTCACCGCATGGCTGCGCAGCGTATCCAGCGGCTTATACATTTTTCCGGATATCAGCTTTATTATAAAGAAGGAAAGCACCGTCAGCACCGCCGAAATAAGCAGCACCATCCGGTTCGCGGCAATACTGTCCGCAACCAGCGTCTTTGTAGGAGTCACGGATATATACCTCCAGCCCGACACCCCGGATATCAGCGAAGTAACATCATATTTAATCCCTCCCACATGAAAATCATAATAGGTCTCATCGTTTTTGAAAAAATTTTCATTTAGTATTTCCTGTATATGCACGGTCTCCGGACTATCCGGCATATTACTCAGTATCAGCTTCCCTGTTTCATCCATAATGAGCAGACTACCCTGAAACTGGAAACTCCCGCTGATCTTTTCCCATAAAACATCCGGCTCAAACGCCACCGCAAAGTATCCTCTCATCTCCTCCACATCCCCATACAGGGGGATTCTGCGCAGAACGGTGAGGTAAGGCCAATTACAGGGCCCCAGCTCCAGGGGTGCCGCCATCTGTATCCGCTCCTCTCCAAGTGCCAGATTACAATAATCTGAAAAAGGAAAGAGTCTGTCCAAATCCTCAAAACGGCTGTTTGGATCCATGCCAAGCCCATAACGGCTGTCCACGACATAATTGGGATTCTTTCTATATATAGTAATCGAATGTACAAAATCATTTTTGGCGACCAGCCCAATCAGCAGCTGATGGTATTTATAACAGTCATAATTAGTAAAACCGGCATTCGGAGAATAAAATCTGGAAATACCGGCTTCGGAATAATCAATTAAAATATAATCATTAATCATCTGCGTCACGGTTCCATACAAAGCCTCGTCTGTAAAATAGGCCACCTGCTCAAGAACACGGCTGTTCGATCTGCGTATTTCCTGCTCATAGCGTTTTCCAAGAAGGGAAAAGCTGATTCCTGTTACTGCGGATATTATAACGACTCCCAAAACCGTGTAAAAAAACAGAAGCCTGTAATAGAACCTCTTCTGCCGAATATCCTTTTTCAGACGTTTTATCAGTCTTCCCACGCCAGCACCCCCATTTGTTAAATTATAACAAAAATTTTTTTATAATATATTTTGTTTGTGCATTTTCCATGTTTTTGTTATTCAATTTTATACAAACAGCATATAAAAGTCAATTGAATCGCATATATTTATACATTTTCATCAAATCTTTCACCTTGTTATTTCTTCTTTTCACCCTCTATCGGATTGTGTATTTTGCATATATCAAATCTTTTATTTCCAATCAATTTATTCGTTATTGCCAATTCCCCTCCTCTGCGACATACTGAAAGCAGAACCGGTGCGCACCGTCATCCAGCATAAAGGAGGGCTTGAAGCAAATGGCTAAGACAGTGGGAAAACAAAAAATTCCCCCAAAAAAGATCCTGAAAGAATACTGGCACAGCAGATACCTTTTCCTGCTTTTCCTGCCGGTTATCCTCTATTTTATTGTATTCCATTATATCCCCATGTACGGAGCACAGATCGCCTTTAAGGATTTTTATCCGAGAGTGGGTATCTGGGCCAGCAAATGGGTAGGCTTTAAACATTTTAACAAGCTGTTTAACGGAATGTACTTCTGGCCGGCCCTTCGCAATACCCTGATCATCAGCTTCGGAAAACTCATTTTCGGTTTCCCGGCTCCCATTATTTTAAGTCTGATGCTCAACGAAGTAAGGCACAGCGCTTTTAAAAAGACGGTCCAGACGGTAACTTACCTTCCCCATTTCATTTCCTGGGTTGTCCTGGCAAGTATCGTCATGGAAGTCCTTTCCCCTTCCAGGGGCGTTGTCAATTATGTTTTGCAGTTATTTGGGATGGATCCCATCTTTTTTGTAGGAAGCAAGGAATGGTTCAGGCCTGTCATCATCGGATCCGCCATGTGGAGGGATACCGGCTGGCAGACGGTCGTATTCCTCGCGGCTATCACCGGCATTGATCCACAGCTGTATGAAGCAGCCGAGGTGGACGGGGCCAGCCGGTTCCAGCGTATCCTTCATATCACGCTGCCCGGCATCGCTCCTACGATTGTTATTATGTTCATATTCGCAGTAGGGGGCATCATAGCCGACGATTTCGACCAGATTTATAATCTGCTGAACGCCCAGGTCATGGAGGTTGGAGATGTGATAGGCACCTATACCTATCGGGTTGGCCTGCAGCAGATGGACTACAGCTATGCCACTGCCGTAGGGCTGTTCCGCAATGTGGTTTCCCTGTGCCTTGTTACATTCACCAACGCTTTGTCCAGGAAGCTTTCCGGCAGTTCTCTCTGGTAAGGAGATTATAGTATGAATTCAGAGAAAAACAGAAAAAAGAAAAAACATTCCCCTGCAAATATTGCCTTTGATACGGTTTTGTATATACTGCTGTTCCTGATTATGGCGATTACCATTATTCCATTCATGGAAGTAGTTACCATCTCCGTAAGCCCTCCCTCCGTAGCTTCTGAATTCGGACTGCACCTGATTCCGAAGGAGCTGGATTTTTCGGGCTACAAAAAGGTATTCGGCTATGGACAGATCTGGCGCTCATACATGAATACCATCGTGCGCACGCTGATTGGCTCCGCCCTCAGCCTCGTACTCTATATTATCGGTGCATACCCGCTTTCCAAAAAGAACCTCCCGCACCGGAAATTCTGGACGCTGTTCATCGTTTTTACCATGTATTTCAGCGGCGGGCTGATCCCCTCTTATCTGCTGGTGAACAACATCCTGAAAATATCCAATACGCTCTGGGCGCTTGTACTGCCCCCCGCAATGAGCGCCTATACCGTGATTATTGTAAGGAACTTTTTTGAATCTATCCCTGATGAACTGGACGATTCCGCTAAAATCGACGGAGCGAACGATATCACCACTCTTTTCCGTATCATGGTTCCGCTTGCCAAGCCGTGTCTGGCAACGGTTTCCCTGTGGTCTATTGTTTTCCACTGGAATGCCTGGTTCGACTGCATGCTCTATATACAGAATGAAAAAAATTATGTGCTGCAGATGCTTCTGCGCAAAATACTGATCGACGGACAAATCCAGGATATTTCCCTGATTCCGGGTACCGGCGTGGTCAATACGGAAACGATGAAGATGGCGACCCTCGTAGTATCCGTCATTCCCATCATCGCCATATACCCGTTTTTACAGAAGTATTTTACCAAAGGTGTCATGGTCGGTTCCGTAAAGGGCTGACTTATCATACGTCAGACGGTATCCCGCCGCTCTGTCAACCACTATTATATCAGGAGGAAAGCTATGAAAAGAACAAAATTGCTCTCTCTAACTCTTACCGCCGCACTATTAATCACATCCCTGGCCGGATGCGGCTCAAAAGCCCCCGCCGGCACGGAAACGCCGCCGCCCGCGCCGGAAACGGATGCCGCCGCGTCTGCTTCGGAAACCGCCATGCCTGAGGAAATGGCGGAAGATGAGGAACCCATCCACATCGAATGGCTCGCTTACGATTCTTACGGGCAGCCTGACCTGACCTCTGAGCAAATCCAGTATTACAATGAAAAATTCAACGTTGATTTGGATTTCTGGTACATTGATTCCGAAAACTGGGATGAAGTACTGGGTGTGAAACTTGCAACCGGGGATATGCCCGACGTCATGCGTATCCGTACCTCCGCCAATATCCCCAACTATGTGAAACAGGGAATTCTGACTGAATTCACCGACGATATGCTGGCGCAGATTCCAAGCTATATGGCGAACCTGAAGAAGTATGACCCGGATGATGTAGGGCTTACAGACGGATATTATAACGGCAAGCTATATATGCTCAAAACAATTTCCGTTAACGGCTCCTACCCCACTGTGCTCACCTGGCGCACAGACTGGCTGAAAAACGTGGGAATCGACAAAATCCCGTCCACCATTGAAGAGTTCGAAAAAGCCATGTATGCCTTCAAGAATGACGATCCTGACGGCAATGGGAAAAATGATACCTTTGGTTTTTCCAATACTGTCATCAACGCTGTTTTCGGCGCATACGGCGCAATCCCCATGAAGGAATTCCGCGGGAACGGTTCACAGAGCCTGTTCTATACCAAGGTGGATGATAATATCGAATTTGCCTGTGTACAGCCTGAAATGAAAGAAGCCCTTGCCACACTGCAGAAATGGTATAAAGACGGCCTTATTGACCCGGAATTCGTAACCGGTGAAAATAAAGGCGGTTACTGGGCCACCTCCCAGGATTTCGAGAACGGAAAGGTGGGAGTGACCGGCATGGCTCTTTCCACACACTGGAATCCGCCTTTGGCAGAAGGCGCTGCAGGCGGAGCCTGTTATGAAAGCTTTATAGCCCTCAATCCTGACACAAAATGGGAGGAAACCATTGATATCGGCCCTGCAATCACAGGCCCTGAGGGGAAATCAGGCACACACTGCTGGGGCGCCTTCGGAACGGAAGGCTGGGGGATCACCACAAAAGGTGCAGAGGATCCTAAAAAGGTAGAAAAAATCCTGCAAATCTGTGAAGCGGTTGCCGGTGATTTCGATTTTTGGAAACGGATGTCCTATGGTGTTGAGGGTGAACATTTCACCGTCGATGAAAGCGGTTCCCTCATCGTAAAAGAACCCTATAATGAAACTACAGAAGCTGCAAAGGCAGGACTCGGTGTCCTGAAGCTCGGGGCCAACCCTGATTTTGTCAAGGAAAGCAATCCCCTTGTATATGACTTTATGGACAAATACCGCAGTACGGGCTATTCCGATATCCTGGTTCCCCAGACGGAAGCCAGTGCCATGTACCTTGAAGATTTAAAGACCTTTACCCTGGATACTTATATTAAAATCATCACAGGTGAACAGTCCGTGGACAGCTTTGATGATTTTGTGACAAAGTTTAATGAACAGGGCGGCCAGGCCATTGTTGACGAAGTAAATTCCATGCTGAAATAGGAAAAGGCCGGCTATCCACATGTATGACAAAAAACTTCCGGGACGGTCCAGCCGTCCCGGTTTTTCTTTAAGAAAGGAACTATTTTATGTATCAAAAAAGAGAATTGTTTATGGCGCTGACCAACGCAGGCCCGGTTTCTCTCTGGGAAAAAGAACTGTCAGCCTTCGGAAAGGAACGGAATACCCCCTTCCTTTCCCGCCAGCTTCTCCAATTAAAGGAAAGAGGGGAAAAATATTTAAAAACCCCTGCCCCCACTCTTCCCTATTCTCTCTTCAGGCTCTACTGGGAAGATGGAAGCCGTATCCACTATGAACGCAATTATTTCGAACGCCGGGGGCGCCTTCTTGTATTCTCTCTGCTGTCCCTGCTTTACCCGGATGACAGCAGATATCTTACCGCCTTAAATGATATCATCTGGGACATATGCAGCGAAGCCTTCTGGTGTGTGCCCGCCCACTTTATCGATGAAAGGGAAGAGGGCATTCCTTTCGAACAGTATGCCCTTCAGCTGGACTTATTTTCCTGCGAGACTGCCTCCGCCCTGGCTGAAACCCTGTTTTTCCTGAAGGACAGGCTGGATGAAAACGTTGTGAAGCAGGCCCGCTGCCAGGTTTTCAAACGAACACTGGATCCCTTTCTGGATGAAAGCCGCCTATTCCGGTTCGAGGTCATGTCTAACAATTGGTGCAGCGTCTGTGCAGGCGCCCTGGGTATCGCGGCTATTTATCTTATGGAGGACAGCAGACAGCTGTCCGGCTTTCTTCACCGGACGCTTTCCTGCCTGCAGGTATATCTGGATTCCTTCGGAGAGGATGGCGTATGTGTCGAGGGCATCGGTTACTGGACATATGGAGTAGGTTTTCTTACCTGCTTTTCGGATCTATTGGAAAAAAGAACCTGCGGCCGCCTCAGCCTGTTCTCTCTTCCGAAGTTTGAAGCAATCGCAAAGACCCAGCAGCTGGCCTTCGTCTGCGGTTCACAGACCATCCCTTTTGCCGATGCTCATGAAACCGAAGGCTTCCGCATCGGCATCAGCTCCCGCCTGAAAACCAGGTATCCGGATATGGAGCTTCCTGCCCTTTCACTTGCCCACGACATCCTGGATGACACCTGCTACCGTTTTTGCTTCGCACTGCGAGACCTTCTCTGGTATTCCTCCGATATTTCCTGCGGCATACACTCCCCCCTTTCCTGCTATCTGCCTGACGCCCAATGGTTTATCAGCAGAACCGGTTCTTCTGTCCTGTTGGCAAAAGCCGGGAATAACGGGGAATCACACAATCATAATGACTGCGGCTCCTTTGTTTTCTATAAAAACGGGCTTCCGCTGTTATATGATCTTGGCGCGGGGCAGTATAACGCGCAATATTTCAGCCCGGAACGCTACACCCTGTTTATTCCGTCATCCAGAAGCCATAATGTCCCCATTATCGGTGATACCCTGCAGTCCTTCGGAGCACAATACGCCGCCGATCATCCCGCCGCATCCTTTAACAGCGATGAAAATATATTTGAAATGGAACTGTCACATTGCTATCCTGAGTCCCGGCTTTCCTCCTTTACCCGTACCTTCGTACATATAAAAAGAAACGAATCCCTCCTCATGAAAGACCACTTTACGTTCCTTACGCCTTCTCATGTTACAGAGGTTTTCGTTTCCCGAAGCCCTATCCGTATTATTGAAGAGAAGGCCCTCTTTTCTACTGACGGGACTTCTGTCATCCTTGATTTTTCAGGACAGGGGCTGATTGCATCCATACAGGAGGAAACTTATATGGCTCACCATGACCTTCCATGTCATGTTTTTCTTCTGCACCTGACATGTGCGGAAGCATTCAATGACAAAGAATTTATCATACATATCTCCTAACTGCATACCGCAATTTTATACAATTCAAAACCCCAAATCATAAAGTATCATACTCTCAGGCAGGCTACCTGCTAATAAAATCTCAAAGGAGTGATAAAATTGGAATTTAAAAACCTGTTTGACAAGTTCAGTACCTGCGGGAAGCTGCTTCTGCCGGATTCAGCGGCTTCCTTCGATGATATTCCATGGTCCGTTCACCCGACGTTTGACGGTGTGGAACTAAAGAATATCATTACTTCCGATCAGACCGGCGGGCAATTCAGCTTTCATCTGGTAAAAATCGCGCCGGGCAAGAAAATCGGCAGTCACATTCATAAGGAACAGCTCGAAACCCACGAGGTAATTGCAGGGACAGGGATCTGCATCAATGATGGAGTGGAATTAAAATACGAGCCCGGCGTTATTTCCATTTTCCAAAAGGCCTCTCCCCACGAAGTACAGGCGGGGGCCGACGGCCTGTACCTGTTTGCCAAATTCATGCCTGCATCAAACTAGTGTTCCACCCGGCCGGGTGAAGCACTGGCCCTCAGAATCAGGCGCAAACACATCACAGGACATTTTATAAGCGGTAGGCGTCAGTCCCACCATTTTTTCAAATTGCTTTATAAAGTGGCTTTGATCGCAGAAGCCTGTGTTCAAGGCCACTTCTGTAATCGTTTCCGTCCTATTTATGAGCCGCTGCGCTTTACGTATGCGGTTTTGTATTTGAAACTGGTGGGGCGTCAGGCCGACTTCCTTCTTAAAGCTTCGGATAAAATGGTACTTACTTGTAAATGCGGCACGTGCCATTTCCTCAACACTGAATTTGCTTTCGGGATACCTCTCAATCCGCTGCTTCAAACCGCTGACCAAGGATGTATCTGTATTCTCCCCGCCCCAAAAGTCACTCTCATTAACAGAATAAAGATAACTCAGGAAATGAATAACCTGGCTCCGGCTTATTTTTCTGAAATCCCCGGCTTCTGTCAGTATCTTTACAATTTCCGATTTGATCTTTTCCCATCTGCAGTCATCACGGCTTACTATATCTTTCCGGATGCACAGGCTCAACAATGAATAATTCTCTTTTGCCGTAATACTATGCGGTACATACGGAAGGATGGCAAAAATCTGGTCCTTGCCGTAAATTTTTGAACTTTGTCCAACACGCAATGAAACAGACCCTTCCAATACCATGCCGACCGTAAAGACAGAAACATGGTTATGGAGAGGATACGAAATTGCAGAATTATCGCAGAAAATAAGTTCCGCACCACTATGTATGTCATGCATATAATGAATTTTTGTTTCAGCCATTCCTTCCCTCTCTTCTATCTGAAAAAAAGTATATCACAGGCACTGACAAATAAGAAACAGAATCATCTATAAAACTGCATATATTTGCGTCTATTAATTATCGGTTTATACTCCCTTTAAACTTTCGTTATGTTTTTCGTCAAATGAACTTGACAACCATTTTATTTGTGCTATGATATGGTTATGAAACTCGTTTAACGAATTTTACAACGAAAGGAGCTATTTATGCAAAACGTAATCGAAGAATTAAAAAGAATCCAGGCAGCCGTCACAAATCTGATTGAGGTATTGGAATCCTCCCCGGAAAACAAAACCGTCAGCGCAACGGTGGGCGAAATCCGTTCCGTTGCCATACTGGAAGAAATCTATCGCTGCAGCGGATCCGTAACGCCTGAACAAATCTCTGAATTTGCAGTAAAATACGGAAAAACTCCCAGCTCCTGCGCCGGATACTACTCCGGGAAAAAACCTTCCTTAAAAGCAAGCGATGACAGAAAGCGCCGTCTTTTAACAAAACAAGGCGAAGAAACCGTGCTCGCAGCAAGACACCGCTGGGGTGATGACTGGCTCGATCGTGTTCCGCAGTCAATCATTGCCAATGATGCGACTTCTTACAAAATGGTAATAGATTTTTAAAAAATCGTTATTACCAGCCCTGTATTCCAAGCAATAACGCTGCCCGCTTTGCAGCTGCAACCGGTCATGCAGCTGCAAAGCGACAGAAATGGTAAGAACATTTGATAGTTGCAACCGTTCCTCCATGTTATAATACTAACACAACAAGGAGGAGCCTGAATGAATTTAGCAGAAAAAATTCTGGAATTAAGGAAAGCAAACGGCATGTCGAAGGAACAGCTCGCGGAAAAAATGAATGTATCCCGGCAGTCTATATCAAAGTGGGAGTCAGGGGTTCTACATAGTTAAGGATATGAAACCACAACTCACACTTACCTTGTCTGTGACTATTTTTTTTGCCATTTATCTTGATTGTATTGATAATGTCAATACAAAGTGATATACTAAATATAATTAGAACATAATCACTGCCTGACTATATAGGGAGGTAATATCATTATGGAAAAGACATTTTTACAGGTACGTACTGAAACTAAGGATAAGGAGCAGGCCAGCATTATTCTTGAAGAGCTTGGAACGAATTTGTCATCTGTTGTCAATATGCTTCTGAAACAAATTATATTGACAAAAAGTATTCCATTTGAAATCAAAATTCCACAGATTTATACGACTGAAGAGCAAATAGCTGAAGTTAGTGCCTCTATGGCCATGGAGCAAATGCCATTAGACACAAACGATATAAATCTTTTGAAAAAATATCAGGAAAGCGGGGACAAAGATAATATCAGGAAGCAACTTTTAGAGAATTACAAGGAGAGCTAAATGAGTGATAGAATCTACTGTTATCCTGATTCAGATGTCTTAATGAATAAGCTGAACATTCATGACGCAGAAAAACTTCAAGAAGCCGAACGAAAATTGACAATGCTTCGATTAATAGATTTACTGGATAGGCCGGTAGTAGGAAAATTTGATTTTAAACATCTGCAAACTATTCATAAATATATCTTTCAAGATATATATCCCTGGGCTGGCAAGGTTCGTTCAGTTGATATTGCAAAGTCAAACATGTTTTGCAAAGTGCAATTTATCGAAACACAGGCAGATGAAATATTTGGGAAACTAAAAAATGACTGTTATTTAGAAGGACTCCCAAAAGAAAAATTTGCAAAAAAAGCGGCTTATTATTTTTCGGAAATAAATGCACTCCACCCATTTAGAGAAGGAAACGGAAGAACACAAAGAGAATTTATCAGGCAGTTGGCATACCAGTCCGGTTATATTCTTCATTTTTCCGCTATTAGTGAGCAGGAAATGGTGCAGGCAAGTATTGATTCATTTGTTTGCAATTATAAAAAAATGGAGGCTTTATTTATAAAAATTATAAAAGAGCGATAGGTATATTTTTCTAAATGGGAAACCGGGGAATCCTTACCTTGGAAACGAATCATTTACCCATGCAGATGATATGCCCCTCAGCTGGTTGTCAGCCCTGCTGCTGATCGCTACCGCTGTCGTGATTCAAATCAACTTAAGAATCACCAAAAAATATCTCAGTGGTTACGGCAATGCCAACGAAGGAGAAACAAAAAATGAACGGAAATGAGGGTACAAAGAATAACAGCCATGTAAAAGCGGCTTATATCGTAACAGCCATATGCCTGATAACAGCCGGAATTCTGTTCTATTTTCTGTTTACGGCCATTTTTGCAGACTGGAGATTCAAAGGGAACAGCGGACAGGGAACGCGTCTTGAATTCAATACGGACAATTCGGAGGAAGCCGGGTTTAACCGTGAAATGACAATCTATACGGAAGACGGCATTACAAAGGCTGTTTTTTCAGGAAAAATAACTGTCGACGGCACATCAGAAATCATCGTTGCCGCCAATGAGGATGGCAGGATAGTCTACAGCGGAACCTATTCCGATCTAAAAGACGAATCCATTAAATTAGAAATAAATGATCTGGAGCCTTATACCTACTACACTATCAGCTTCTGCAGCGACAATGCAAATAAAGGCCATCTGCTGCTTACCTCTAATGATTCTCTGGCAAAACGTCCCGAAACACCGGAGCATCCCGATCACACGGCTCCGGCTCGTAACTGATATGGCAGAATGAAAGCGCTGCCGGAAAACTTCTGAAAATCTCATGGCAGAATGCACAATATATAACAGCTTAATTTTTGTAACTTATTGTTCTTACATCCATAAAATTTTTAAGCTATAATTTATAAGCAATGAAAAAACAGGCAGTAACTTGAATGTGAAGGCCACACATTTAAGCTGCTGCTTTTTTGTTTGCAATAAGTATAAAAAACAGGCTGCCGGTCAGCTGTGCATTTGAAAGGAGATTTTTATGAACAGTAACTCAAACCAATATCTGGAGGAGGCTCCGATTGGAAAGCTTATGATGAAGTTTGCCGTCCCCTGTATCTTGTCTCTTCTGGTTTCTTCCCTTTATAATATCGTTGACCAGATTTTTATCGGCCGGGGTGTCGGTTATCTGGGGAACGGAGCTACAAATGTAGTATTTCCCATTACCGTTATCGCTTTGGCAATCGCATTAATGACAGGTGACGGCTGTGCCGCATTCCTGAGCATTTGTCAGGGAATGAAAGACAACGAGCGCGCAAGGAAAAGTGTGGGGAATGCGGTCTCTTTGCTTATCCTGAGCAGTATCGTGCTTGTTGTTCTTTTTGCCTTCGGCAAGGAAGCCATTCTGTCTGTTTTCGGCGCAACTGAGAATAACATTTCTTACGCGAGGGATTATTTTAATATCATTATTATAGGAATTCCTTTTTTCGTATTCACGAACGGCATGAACTCCATTATCCGTGCGGACGGAAGCCCGCAGTTCGCTATGATAAGTACGCTGATCGGATGCGTAATCAATATCATTTTAGACCCAATAGCAATCTTTGTCCTGCATTGGGGCGTGACAGGCGCGGCACTTGCAACCATCGCCGGACAGTTTGTTTCCGCGGTGCTGGCCGCATACTATCTCTTTCATGCCAAGAGCTTCCGGCTGGATCCGGGCAGCATGCTTATCCGGTTCAAATATCTTGCAAAAATACTGCCGCTGGGGATCAGCAGTTTCCTGACCCAGCTCTCCATCGTAGTGATCATGGGGGTGATGAACAGCACTTTGGTAAAATACGGCGCCATGTCAAAGTATGGGGCGGATATCCCTATGACAGTCATGGGAATCGTCATGAAGGTATTCCAGATTGTGATCGCCGTTGTGGTGGGTATTGCCGCAGGAAGCCAGCCTATCGTCGGTTACAATTACGGGGCGGGACATATGGATCGTGTGAAAAAAATATATAAAACCATGATTGCGGCCGAAGTCATAATCGGCGCTGCGGCTACCTTTTTATTTGAGTGTTTTCCCGTACCGATCATCAGCCTGTTCGGAAGTGAAAATGAACTGTACAATGAATTTGCCGCATTATCCTTCCGTATTTTCCTCTCCACCGTTATTCTTTGCTGTGTGACAAAGGCGACCAGCATTTTCCTGCAGTCTTTGGGAAAGCCGGTAATGTCCATGTCGCTTTCGCTGCTGCGTGATTTTATTTTAAGTGTTCCGCTTGTTTTATGTCTGCCAGCTGTTTTTGGCGTTACAGGCCCGCTTTACTCCGGGCCGATCGCTGATATTGTTTCCTTTGCGGCCGCACTGATTATGATGAGCTCCGTATTTAAAAAGCTGGATACAAAAGTGACGGCTTCAGGCGAAAACACCAGCCTTTCTGTCCATGGCGTCCGTCACAGTGCGCTGTAGCTCTTCCACATCATAGGGCTTTGTGAGAAATGCAAAGCCTCCTGCCTCCATCCCTTCCTTCGCCGTCTGCGCATCGGAGTGGGCGGTGAGGAATACTACCGGGATGTCCGCCCTGCTGCACCTCTCCCTGCAGAATGCAAGGCCGCTGCCGTCCGGCAGATCAATATCCAGGACAATCACATCCGGAGTAACCTCCTCCAGAACCTTCCCTGCTTCCCTCAGTGTCCCTGCACTCAGTATGGTATAGCCCTGAGGGCGCAGGATCCGTTCGTTCAGATATAACAGTTCCCGGCTGTCGTCCACCAGCAGGATTGTTTTCCCGTTATGCCCGGACAGTTCCGGGTTCGGCTTCTGCCTGTCGGCGCGGAGCCTGCGGAGCATTAACAGATCTCTCTGGCCGACCAGCGAACAGACGAAATAAGCCAGTACTTCAAAAAGGATTGAAATATGCTCCATTTTTTCCGGCGGCGGATTATCCGCCCCTAAAAGGCCATGTATCTTTCCCTGTGCCATCATAGGGCTTAAAATAACGGAACGGATATTCTGGCGCTGTAAAAATTCATAAATCAGCGGATCACTCTTTTGCAGGCTTTCCACATCCGGTTCAATGATATTTTCACCGTCCGCCAGCCGCTCATACCAGGGATACAGATCCTTTTTCGCCACATAGGGAAGCTCCTGTATGCCGGATGAAACATGGCTGCGGCACCATTCATAGGTATTATGGATATGCTGCCGGTCCATTTCTTCAAATACATATACCCTGTCGCATTCCAGCCGCTCCCCCAGGAAACGCAGAAGCTGGTTCAGACCCTCCTCCGCATCCGGGGCCTTTCTTATTTTTTTCAGACATTCTCCCACAAATTGTTCGTTATATGCCGCATTTTCCTTCACGAAGGCACCTCACCTTCTCCATACATAAGCATATCCATCGCTAACAGCAGTTCCGTTTCACTTTTGAATTCCAGCACCTTCTCCTCTGCTGTCAGCTTACCCTGCCAGGTATAATTGCGGCATTCCTCTATACACACCTCAAACGTCATCTGAGCCTGTTCCTCTCTCATACGCGCCTCCTTTTTTGTATCAGAATAGCAGAAAAAAATAAGAAAAACGCGAACCTTACCAATTTGTCAGGTTCGCGTTTTTATCTTCCGTAATTCCCGCTCTGATTCGGGATTATTTTTCTATAACCTCCAGCATATACCCTTCTTTCCGGAAGCTCATCAGAGAGATTTCATCCGAAACAGCCAGCTTATTTTTCAGCCGGGACATACATTTCCAAAGGGCTCCTGCATTCCCGGACATGGGCTGCTTCCATACTCCCTCATAGATCTCATCCGCACTCAGGATTCTGCCTTCGTTCCTTAACAGAAACAGAAGGACAGAAAACTCACGCGCGGTCAGCCGCATATCCTTTCCGTCCAGAAAAGCACGAAGCGCCACGGTATCCAGCGACAGCGGGCCGCGGGACAGGGCTTCCGCCTGCTCCGCATCCCTTCGGTTCATCCTCGCCAGACGGAGCTGGGCATTGACACGGGCAACAAATTCATCCACATCATAGGGCTTTGTAATATAGTCATTGCCGCCTGCCACAAGCCCCTCAATGATTTCACTCTTTTCATCCAGAGCCGTCAGAAACAGCACCGGAGCGGATGTGGCAGGACGGATTTTTTCACAAAAGGCAAGGCCGTTTCCGTCAGGCAGCATAATATCCAGCACCAGCGCGTCCGGCGTGTGTTCCCGGAGCAGCTCCTGCGTCTCTTTAAGGGTGGAGGCGCACAGCACCATGAAGCCCTCTCTCTCAAGAATACGCCTGTTGATGCGCTGAATATTCTTATCATCCTCCACCAGCAGGATTGTTCCCTTTTCATTCATGTTCCGCGCCCTCCTTTACCGGCAGAGTAAACCAAATCCGCGTTCCTTCGCCTTCCGCGCTCTCAGCGCCAATCATGCCGCCATGCTCTTCTATGATTGTTCTGCAGATAGTGAGTCCCAGGCCTGCGCCGCCTTCCCCGCCCCGTCTGAAACGCTCGAATACATGAGGAAGAAGCTCAGGGCTGATACCATCGCCGTTGTCCGCAACACTCACCCTGAGCTGCTTCCCCAGATTTTCCACCCGGACGGAAACCCTGCCCTTTCCCGTATGTTTGTTGGCATTGCTCAGCAGATTGATGAGCACCTGAACCAGCTGTCCGGCATCCCCCTCCACGGAGGGCAGATCCGGATCCACCTCCGCCGTCAGTATATTTTCTTTCTGCTTAAACATAGACTGATAAATCCGGACAGTCTCCAGCACAAGGGAATCCAGAGCCAGAACCCCTCTGCCTTCCGCCGCTCCCTGTATCCGCCCAAGCCCCACAAGGCTTGTTACCATCCCGGCCAGCCGCCTGGCCTCGGCGGAAATGGCGGTCAGATCCATAACCGTTTCCTCATCCACCATACCTGCCCTGATGTTCTGTGCCGCAAACTGCGCATTGACGGAAATAACTGTCAGGGGTGTTTTCATCTCGTGGGAGACATCCGTATAAAACTGATTCTTCAGCCGGTTCATCTCCTCCAGCATTTCCTTTTCAGCCGCCATGCTCTCTTCCCTCTCCCTCGCCTGGCGCACTTCCTGCATGGTTCCGAAAAACATTGCCGTCATGGCAAACAGAACAAAAACGGCCATCGCCATTTCCGATATTGAAAAACGCAGCGCAGGCAGAAGAAGGATATCCCGGTGATACAGCGTATCCCAAAGGGCCGCCGCCAGCAGGAAGGCAAAGCCAAGCAGTACAGCGAGCTGTGCCGCCCCCGGTTTCTTCCAGCACAGGAACAGCCGTATAAAAAAATACAGGGCAATTCCCGCCAGCAGCACGATCCGCCATACCGCAGTATAGGATATCAGCAGCGTGGAACCGAACAAATCGATTCCGGCGAAGCCCGCACAAACAAGACTGGCGGCAGGCGGGAACCATTTGGGCAGCACCCCGGGAAACAGCAGATAAAGAAGCCACACAAGCAGAATTCCGCTCAATGGCATGGTCAGATATTCCAGCCGGAACACCGTCGTCCAGGGCAGTCCCGGCAGAACGGAGTCCAGTATCCGCTGTCCCGTAACTCCGGTCCGGAGGAACCAGGTAAGACAGAACAGGGCAAACAGCAGATTCGCCTTATACCCCTTCATCATCAGATAAAGGATAAAATGGACAAGAAACAGCACCAGATAGCATCCCATCAATATCACTTCCGGCCACAGGTTCCGGAACGTATACCGGTTAATCCATTCCGGCATACCTATGTAGAGAGTGCCATGCGTGCCTCCGTCCTTATGTGTAAAATTGGATGCCTGCTGTACAATGACAATCTCACCGTCGGCATCCGGCGATACCGGAAGCTGATAATATTTTACACCAGGCACCGTTGTCTCCCGGCTGTCCCCGGGCACCCCGGCTTCAAAAAGCAGCTTCCCGTTCACATACATCCGGCTGGCAAAGTCCACACTATAACCACAGATGAGATAGCTTCCGGGAAGTATCCTGATCCGCATCCGGCTGGTAGCATACTGGATTTCATTTCCCGGCTGTCCTATGCGGATATCCGTCCGCCCTTCAAATTCCTGCGGGGTCAGCAGCGCGTTCGGCACATATTCCACATCCCCTGTAAGCCGCACCGCCGTCTGCATAAACTCCGTATCATCCAGAACCCATATGCCGTCTGCGGAAACAGCCGTCATGATATCATCCGTACGGGGCTTGATTCCCCATACCAAAAACATCACTAATACGATCAGCGGCAGGACGGCAGTCAATGTCCATCTTTCTTTTTTTTCCAATATATCACCGCCCCTCCCTCTGTTTATAACCAACCGTTACATTCTTTCCCTTTTTCCTTCCGAAGGAGCTGTCACTTCCTTTTACGGTACTTCTTTTCTATAATCCGGGTATAGAAGGCCATGGCTATTATAGTCTCTATTATTATCCCTACAGTGGAAAACAGAATGAATGGAGCAGTCTGTCTGCTTAACAGCGGAAATCCCAGAATTATAAAAACAACGCCAAATATGCACAGCATTTTCCCTACCGCATAATTATATTTCTTATAATCCGTCACTTCAAACATCTCCATATTGGCCCATACACCTACCGCCTTTTTCGAAAAAAAGGCAAAGATACCTATGGCAATAACCGCAATTCCCACGAAAGCCCAAATTATAAATCCCAACATGACTGCTTCCTCCTGATTCTTAAAATAAACACCCTGGTAAAGCTGTTCATCAGATATTTAATCACATCTCATCCCTATCCTTTATTAAGGCTGAAAACCGTTCCGCTATCGCGGCGGCATTTATATGCCAATCCACCGTCCCGTCCACATACATGACCGGACAGGTAAGAGTTTCCGCCCATTCCCCGATCCCTGACAGGGAACGTGCGGCGGCAAAATCAAAAAACTGCTGTTCCTGTTCATACATATCACCGCCCTTGCAGACGCGATCCCCGTATTTTTCACGGGAACGTTGTTTTATCCGCGACATACGCACCTCATGCGGAGCCGTGATCCCTACGGCAAGCTCGTACAGCCGCTGTATCTCGTCCCCAAAATCTCCTGTGACGGCAGTGATGACAAACGAACCATATTTTTCGATATCGGAAAGCATCAGCTCCAGACAATCCTTTCGTGACCTTTTAACCGTATACGGGATCTCCGATTTTTCAAAATAATAATCTTCTATATCCATGTGCCTGAACCCCAGCAGCCCCGCCAGCTCCCGTCCGAGCGTAGTCTTTCCGCTCCCATTTGCCCCGAAAATGATTATACCATGTGTTTTATCCAAGGAATCGTCCCCTCTCTTATTCTACTTGATTATATCAAAGAACGGTTAAAAAGAATATATCCCATTCTGCATACTTTTTTATAACAATATGCATACGGTACAAAGTTGATTAATATGGAAAAATGTGCTACGATTGATACGTTGATATAATAACATTTACGTAACGTAATGCGAAGTCAGGAGGTGCTGAAATGAAAGTTGTAATAGTATGGTCAAGTCCCAATGAAAACGGTTTAACCGCCTCAGCAAAAGAAAGTTTCCTGTCCGGACTAAAAAAAGCGGGAACGGAATATGAGGAAGTACATCTGAACAAATTTAAAACCGAACACTGCCTCGCCTGCGGGAATGGCTGGGGAACCTGCCGTTCCGAAGGACGCTGCATCATAAAAGATGATTTCGAATCCATTTACCGAAAGCTCATGGAAGCCGATGGGATCGTCTTTATTTCAGCCGTATACTGGCACGATGTAACCGAACATATGAAAGCGTTTATCGACCGGCTCCGCAGGTGCGAAACAGGCCATAATGGATTTTTGGCCCAGAAACGCTGTATCTTAATCGCCTGCGCAGGAGGCACCGGCTTAGGCGCTGTTGAGTGTCTGTATAATATGGAAGAGGCGTTAAAGCACATGGGGATGAGAGCCTATGATCGGATTCCTGTTATCCGTTATAACAGGGATTATATGCTTCCGGCGCTGGAGCAGGCCGGTGAGGTGTACGTTGAACGGTTAAAAGACGGGTTTGATATGCGGTATTGATTCTGCATAATTAATAGCCTTTATCATTTGATATTTCTATATTTAAGATTGTTTCTCCTTTGCCGGAAATACGACATCCGCGCTGCCCCTGATAAGCGGCGGCGGATGCCGTATTCCGGCTTCTTTTACGGTTTCCTATCTATTAATATTCCCTTCTCCGATCCCATGAAACTATAATGTATAATGATAATTAGAAACGGATAAAATTTATCAGAAGAACTATTTAAAATTTGAATAGATACAAGGAGTTAGTGATAATGGAAACGAGCTGGAAATCTGTCGCCAAAGATGGCAATCCGGTAACAGACGGAGAATATTTGGTAACAGCCATTACAGAATCAGGAAAGTACGACACAAAAATAGGGGAATGGCAAAGAGGTTATTGGAACTTTGATACAAGCATCGTTATAGCTTATGCCGCAAAACCAAAACCATACCAATGGTCCTTATTTAAAAGAGACATGGAAGGAATTAAGTATATCTTGTGATTATTCAAAGCTTTCTGTCTTTCCCAATGCGTTTTCTATTGCCTTTAGTACTGTATCGCTGGTAAGTGTAGCGCCGGATATGGCATCAACCTTCAGGGATTGTTCGTCACAGACAGCTTCAGCAATTTGCTTTGCCTGCGCCATGTAGGCGGTCTTATGCTCAATCACTTCAATGTTTACGATTTCATGATCTTGTATCTCTACCTGAACGACAGCAAAGAGAATCTTATTTTGACATACGCCAATATACGTCCCGTCTGCAATCGCACCCAGTTCGGCACTGCCAACCTGCAAAGGCTCCGGACGTAATAAAAAGGCCGTAAAAACAAAAGAGGCACAGAGCGTAGCCGCAATCGTTGCCAAGTATGGGACAGCTTTTTTCCATTTTTCTTTCATCTTGTCACCCTCATCCATTCAAAAAAGTCAGCAGGTATCATTTCCCTTATGATAACCTGCTAACCTTAATATAAATTTCAGGCAACCTTAATTAACCTTAACCGGTCAAAACTCGATTGGAACCCCCAAACCACGCCGTCCCTTATAAATGCCCAGTTTTCCCTCATCTATCGCATAGATATGAGTGCAAAGTGTTTCCAAATCATCATAATTGTGAGATGTCATGAGAATTGTCCGTCCCTCCGCCTGGAGGATGCGGATAATTTCTTTGATATCATTGCAGGTCTTATAGTCGAGTGCATTAAATGGTTCATCCAAAATCAATATATCCTGGTTTTCCATAATGGCCTGTGCGATGCCAAGCTTTTGCTTCATACCCAGAGAGTAATGCTCCACCTTTGTTTTATCCTCCGGATCGAGTCCCACCTTCTGCATGGCGGAACGAATTTCTTTATCGCCGGCCACACCGCGGATTCCGGCCAGATACCGCAGATTCTGCAGCCCTGTATTAAGACCGATAAAACCGGGGGAGTTTATCAGCACACCCATGTTTTCAGGGAAATCACGTCCTTTGCCCAGGACCTGACCTCTCACGCAGACCTGTCCGCTGTCCGGGATCAGGAAGCCGCAGATAAGGTTGAACAGGACTGACTTTCCACTCCCGTTAGTCCCGACTATGCCAACAGTGCTCCCCTTTTCCACATTCAGGGAAATGCCGGACAGAACGCGCCGTCCGGAAAAGCTCTTGTTTACTTGCTTTAATGAAATAATGGGTTCCATAGATTATCCTCCTTAATGATTGAACAGACGCTTAATCCCCCGGCTGGAAAGCCAGAGGAGCAGGGCCAGGGAACAAATCCCCAGCAGCACGGCTGCGGCCGCTCCCGGCATGGTTCCTCCCGTCTGCGGCAGGTTCAGCCGCGCCAGACTGGAAAGCCCTGCCGGGAGCCATGAAACGGGCAGCACACAAAGAAAATGCAGCAGCACAACGGTCACAAATCCTGCCGTTGCCTGCCCCGTCACGCATAAGACCGACAGAATCAGCAGGAATTGAAACCCAACGTCCAAAAGCTTCAGCCCCACTGCGGTTACGCTCAGGCCTATATCCGGTGAAAAGCCCAACAGCAGGGGCGGAACGGCAGCCGCAAGGATAAGCAGACATCCATACAGAAGTATCCAGAGAAGCCCGGTACAGAGGATCGCCTCCAGAAGCTCCTTCCTCCGCCGCAGGCGGACTGTCAGAAAAACGGAGCGTTCCCCAACAGCCTGAGTGCAGAATACCCCCAGCGGCCACAGGGGAAGTACTTCAATGGCCAGCAGTGCCATAAAGCCCATCGGATAAAAAGATCCGGTGCCGTGCCCCGCAAACAGGCGGAGCAGCCAATCCGTACTATCCTCCGGCACTCCGCCGGAAATCCAGGTCCAGACCGTCACAAGAAAAATCAGGCCAGCCAAAAGCAGTCCGTTTTTTCCGGTAAACAGGACACGTCGGTAATAGGGCCCCAGTCCCTTTTTACCGCGGACGGACACCGAAAACCGCCAGTACCACCTTCGGGTGACAAGCCACACCATTCCCATCGTCACTATTGCCGTGGTCACAGCAGTCAGCGGCAGGCGCCATGGCTCCGCCAGATTGTGAAGCAGAAACACCCAGTGGTTCCATCCGGTCAAAAACACAAAGGGCGGGCGGGACATAACCGGCAGCTTAATCCAGAGCGCTGCGAATAAATAGAGCGCCAAGAGCAGCTTGACTGCCAGGGAACGGCTGCAAAAGTGGCCCAGGCAAAGGGCCGTCAGGGCAATCAGCCAGTATCCCAAAAGCATTTGACCGGCACAGCAGAGGACTGCGGCCCATGGCGACGGGAAATACCCCTGCAGAAGTGTAAATACCTCCCTCCACTGTCCTGCCGGTGCTCCCGGCCAGCTTCCGGCGATGGGAAGCCCCAGACCGGAGCATAGAAGCGCTGCCATCTGCACAAGCCAGAAGAATACCGCAATCACAGACAGAGCCCGCCATTTGCGGAAAAAGTACCGTCTATACGTCCCATACCGCACCAGTACAAAAAGCATATCGTCCTCCATCACACCGGTACAGAGAAACAGAAAAACAGGAAGTACGGCGAAAACGAAATAATACTGATCATTCAGGACTGCCAGTAAATGAAACGGAAGCAAGCCTTGCGCACTTCCCCTCTCACTCAGCCCGAACAAAAGGGATAACCCAAAAATCAGGAAAAACTTCCCCCGGCCGACCATCATCCACATACGGTTCATCATAGGCCTACACCTGATAAATGGAGCGCTTTTTCACCTTTTGATAATAGAACGCCGCCGCTCCCATCACAATACACATCAAAACCGGCCCCGCCGCAAAGGATGAGGCATGAACAGCCGAAGCGCTTAAGCTGCCGGGCTCAAAGGCTGTTACAAAACGAAGTCCCGGCATACCAAGGACTGCCCAAAAGAAATTCTCCAAAATGACATAGATAAACGGACCTGTCAGGATTACGAATATATTGCTGCCATAAAGAGCCAGTACAAAACCCAGCGTCATTGTCAGTATGCCCATCAGCCCCTTCCATATAGAAAGCAATAACGCATAGAGAACCGGCGTTTCGGCATACAAGTCCAGGAAAACATGGGCGTAGCCCATGGGGAGCGGCCAAAGCTTCTGCGGCGCCCTGACATACAGCGCAAACAGTGCGGAGACGAAATAGGGTATCATAATAATGCTAAATGCAGCCGCCGCACATGCCCCCCACTTTGCTGTCAGATAACGGCGTCTGCTAATCCGGGGCAGGGTGTAAGTCAGAAAACGATCCCGGCGTTCATAGTAAAGCTGCCAGCAAATCGGGACGGTAACAAACAGGGGAAACAAAAGGCTTAAAAACTCGGTGCCGATTTCCCATGGATCGAGTTCAAAATGGATTGTATACTCACGATACAGGGTACAGGATAGAATACAGGTCAGCAGTGTAAGGAGACACGTTGTGAACAGGACCGGCCTGGCTATTTTCTTTCCCTCTAAAATAAAATTTCGCATGTCAGCACTTCCTTTCCATTGAATTTATGTGTTTGCCCCTTTATATTAGCATCCTCCTTCATAAAGACAATACTTTGGGAACAAACAGGGGTTTTATGGGAACGAAACGGCCCGCCCCATAAAACCCCTGCTATGGTATTCTTCAATTTTCAGGGAACCAATACCCCGATGGTTATATAGGGGATTCCGTTCAGCTGTTCATTGCCGGTAATAATCCTTCCTCCATGCCGTTCCGCAATACGGCGGACATTATACAGGCCGTAGCCATGTCCGTCTTCCCCTTTCGTCGACCAGCCCCGCCGGAACATCTGTACAAACTCCACGTTGGATAAAGCTCCGTGGGGATTCAGAACAGAAAACCGGAGACCGTCCGTTTCCTCTGCCGCTCTGGCGTACACCACATCTCCGGGCCCGGCAGCCTCGATGGCATTGTCCAGCAAAATGGCGATCACCTCCACCCAGTCGGCTTCCGATAAGGCATGGCGGAGAAACGCGCCTGCAACCGTCACCTCCACACAAACCTGTTTTAGTTCCGCCTGCTTCATTTTTCCAAACAGCAGCCCGCTGATAACTTTACTGTCACACTTTAATAACTCCTTATCCGCGCCGTCCAGCCTCACATTCTGAAGCAGAGATGTCACCGCTTCCTGTGCATCCTGCAAATCCTGTGCGGCAGAAACCGCTGCTGCAACCGCCATCATCTGGTTGTTAAAATCATGCTGACGCGCCCTCACCTGTTCAATCAGTTCTTCCACCAGAGGAAGATACTGCTCCAGCATCGCTGTTTTCTGGCGGGCCTGAATACGGTGCTGCCGAAGGAGCATGACAATCCCGTCGCAAACCGCCAACAGCCCCACCGCACCCACAGGTACCGGCAGCCGGAGAAGCATTGCGGAAAGATCAAACCGGAACAGAAGGAGCAGCAGCAAAAGAAGCAGCGCCGTATTGCTGCACACCATACAAATGACAGGATCCCCGTCAGCCAGCTTCTCCCTCAGCCACCGGAGCACCCCTGTGCTCCAAAGCACCAGCAGGAGGAAAAGGGACAGAGTCCGGCCCACATAAACATACCATACAGGCTCCGTCAGGCCGCACAGGGCCAGGAACAGTAAACTGAATTCCCTCAGCAGAAGATACAGCGCAAAGACGGCAAGCGTGCCGAAGAGCGTATGCCCCTCGCTCTTTTGAAACCACAGGCTGTTTAATAGCAGCACTCCGAGGAAAAGAAACAGAAATGCGACGATATGATCCACCGGGAGCACAGCATATGCCATTTCCGTCTCCTGCTCCCCAAGCCCCAGGCGGGAGAGCAGACAGACACCGGCAAACAACAGCGGCAGCAGCCGATCCGGCTTTCCCCTGGATCTGCCCAGCAGCCCGAAGCCGGAAAGCGACAGGAGAAGCCCGTCCAATACGCTCTGCAAAAAGATAGAAATTGTCATGGCTTTTCACGCTCAAACACTGCTTTCTGATATTTCTCACCAATCGGGATTGCGTTTTCGCATTCCTTCAGGTAAAGCAGGCGGTTTGCCTTGTCTATTTTACAAATATGAACCGGATTGATCAAAAAGCTTTTATGGCATTGCAGCAAACGATCCTGCGGCACCATATTCAGAAGCTTTGAAAGGCTGTAACCGGAAATCCGGTCTGTTACTTCACTTCCGCCGATCTGTGCCGTATGGATCAAAAGCCTTTTTCCAAAAGATTCAATGTAGAGAATATTCCGTATCTCGTATTCAAACAGGAACTGCTTCTGCTCAATCCGAAGGATTTCAGGCACCGCCTGCATCTGCGCCCCCATCTCAAGAGCCGCATGGAATGTCTTTTGAAATTCCTCCTCCGTGAAAGGCTTTACCAGAAAATCGTAGCACTTAATTTCCCTGTAGGCAGACAACTCCTCCCCGGCCAGTTCCGTGGTAAAAAGGATCGGGGTAAACCGGTATTCCGGCAGAGCCCGCAGCTGCCTTGCCAGCTCGGTCCCCCTGTAATCCAAAAGCTGTATATCTAAAATGAATAGATCAACCTTGTTTTGTGCCGCAAAGGAAAGGGCCTCTGCCGCCTTTCCGAATACTGCAAGCCTGTGTCCATCTGAGCTGTTTTCAATGTACCGGCGCAGAAGTGCCGCTGCGCCCTGCTCGTCTTCAACCAATAAAATAAGTCCCATAGCAGGCTCCCTTCACACATCCTTCAATGCAGTGATAATTATATCATAACTTTATGAGAACACCTACTTTATTTTATTGGACGCTTCTCCGTTGCCAGCAGATACACAGCCCTTTCGCAGCTGTTCTGCTTCTTCCTCATTTACACCTGCCGGGGATGCTCTTTACTAAGAACTCATAAACAGGAATGCAGCCTCCGCAAATGTAAAAATAATGCTGAGCACCAGGGCCGCCCGGCACAGAATCAGAGAAGCCTTAAGCGCATTTTTACCCCTGCTGCTCTTTTGAATATGACGTAATCCCATAATGCTCAGGACAAGCCCGACGGGAGGGAATATGATACTGAAAACAATGCCAAAGGTTCCCAGAACAGAAGCTTTGCGTGCACTGTTCTCCCTTGCATGGACCTGCGCCTGCAGTTCCTCATTACCCCGGTTGATCCGGGCAGCTATTTCGCCTGTTAACCGGCCGAACCGGGCACATTCCTCCTCCTGAATGATATTCACATGGTGGTAGCTGTCCTTTCTGGTGTTGTTCACCTCCACAACACAGTCCAGTAAGGACGCGCCGCTCTTATCATACAGGGCACAGACCACACGCCGTATCCTGCCTTCCCTGTCCTTTTTAATGCTGACATCGGCGACGCCTAATATATCTTCCGTGATCAGGATTGGCTCTCCCGGCAGGATAAGCTCCTTATCAAAGGACAGGGGTATGACCCAGATACGGCCTGCGTCACAGGCAAGGGCATAGGAATAGTAGGTAACATAGGTTCTGCGTCCATAGTGTGCCTCTTTTTCAAAATGACCATAGGCCACCTGATAGCCGCTCTCTCCCGGCAGAGCCCGGGCCACGGCTTTCTTAAGCCGTTCCTTGTCCTCCCCGCCGGCTGCTTTGCGCAGGTTTATCTTCTCCCGCATAAAAATATAGACTGCAGCCGCAGCCGCAATAACAACAATAATCCATATCAGCTTGCTATCCATATGTAATGGTATCCTCCGTTTTTCATCATCTTCAGGGTCAGCTGACTCTTACCAACAGGTAAAAAACAGTATACCATCCCAATATAATTTTTTCTTGTAAGATATGACACCGAGAGCCGTGGTAAAAACGGGCAATACCCCATACCGCCTTTTAAGCAGGGGAAAACAACACTGCCCCCTGCCTGTCACCATCCTTTTTTATGGACTGCCCTCTTTTCCTTTCTTCTCTTCTCCGCAGTTTCTTCCCTGGGTTTTATAAACAAAAATACAATCCCGGCAAGCAGCATGACGGATACACTCAGTGCGCAAAGCGGTATATTCCACTGAACCCCTTCCTCATACCCCCGGTAATTAATCAGCCCTAATACCGCCGAAACCGGATAAATATACTGTAATTCCCCACCGGCGAACATTCCTATAAAGCCATAAACAAACGCTGCAATGACACCCGCGAAAAAATTGCCTCCCTCCCTGCCCGTCAATACAATAATCGGTATTATTACCATATATTCAAACAACGCCAGCAGAGGCATCTGAACCAGGCCTGCCAGCACATTTTTGAAAAGGATCCCATCATATCCCATGATGAAAGCGCCGGCAACGGTAAAAAGGAAACAGACCATCCCCATAATAAGAGACAAAACAGCGGAGACCACCAGCTTGCCTGCCATAAGTTTTCGAAAGGATATGGGAATCACAACGATATTTTTCAGCGTATCATCGGTATATTCCCTTGAAATCATATAGCCTGTTATCAGCGTGATGCACATAGGAAAAATAAGGGTGGCAAAGTTTTTAATCACCTGCTCATACAGAAACAGGAAATCCCAAACCATGCCGTCCTCGGCCAGGGAAGTGAACAGCGTCACCAGCACGGTAAGGAGCATTAGTGACACGCCAATCCACAAAATAAAGTATCTTCTCAATTTCAGAAATTCTGTTTTGATAACCCGGAACATATTACTCACTCCTTTCCTTATATAAATAAATAGCCAGCAGAACGGAGACTATCCCAATCGCTCCCAATGTGAAAAACAATTGTGCGGTTGACGGGATCAACCCCAGTTCAACAAAATTCTGCAGATCAGCCGCATCCTCCATGCTCATATGTTCTGCAATCTGAACGCTGCTCCACAGCATAATACTCGGTGTAGGAAGAAGGAACACTAAAATTTTAGGCAGGGAAGCTATGGTAAAAGTGGAAAGCAGATTAAATACACTGTAAAAAACACACAGCATAACCGAAAAAATATAAGATTTACTGAAAAATACGATCAGCAAAACCAGCGGCAATGCGCTGAGGGCAATCATAATGCCGTCCAGGACAGAAAACAGCAGTTTGTAGATAATATTTGTCACATCAAAGCAAATACTCCCGCATAAAATACTTGCCGCCGTCGAAGATATACAAAACAGGATGCTCAATAGCAGCAGCACGGCATACTTGGCCGCCACCATTTCCGTACTTGTCACAGGAATGGTCCTCAGATTCTTATAGGTGTCGTTATCCCGTTCCATAAAAAAGAGCTGCGCCGCAAGAATCCCTAATACACATGGAAGCAGCAGAAGCATGCCGAAGCCCATAACAGACTGCCACAATGCATCAAAAGCTGCCTCCTTCGTCGAATATTTTCCCTGTACCGAATTCAGGCGGTAAACGATAAAGGTAAGAGGCGCCGGGAAAAGAAAAGACGCCATTAAAACCAGCTGTACAAATCTCTTTCTTTTCAGCTTCCAAAATTCACATTTAATCAGCTTAAGCAATGCCTTCACCCCCAGTCACCTTTTTAAAGTAATCCTCCAGCGTGTCTTCACATAAATGGACTTCCGAAACATCCACCCCCTGCCGCACGAAGGTCCGGTTCACCGCGGCAACCGGCAGATCAACATCCAAAAGCCGGATGCTGTTTTCCTCACAGATCTCGTAATTTCCGGTACCGAAATCTTTTTCCAGTATCTCTGCGGCCTTACGGCTGTCCGAAACGATAAACCGGATATAGCGGCGGTTTTTCCTCTCCATTTCTTCCAAACTCTCCTCTTCCAGCAGCACCCCTTTGTCAATAATGCCGATATCATCAGCCAGAAGCGCAATCTCCGACAGAATGTGGCTGGAGATCAGAATGGTCTTTCCGCCGATATCACAAAGCTCCCGGATAAAGGAACGGACTTCCGCAATACCGATCGGATCCAGTCCGTTAATTGGCTCGTCCAGAATCAGAAGCTCGGGATTGTGCATGACCGCCAGCGCAATGGCAAGCCGCTGTTTCATTCCCAGGGAATACTGGGAAAATACTTTTTTATCCCGGTAAGGCAGATTCACAAGCTCCAATGCCGTCTTTATATCCTTGGAATTCTTTAATCCTCTGAGCTCCGCAAATATCCTGAGATTCTCCTCAGCCGTCAGATTGGGGTAGAAACCCGGCGATTCAATCAAACTTCCGATCCGCGGCAGCACCTTGTTCTCGTTTCCGGCAAGAGGCTCACCGAATATCCTGATTTGTCCCGAATTGGGTCTGCTCAGCCCCAGAAGCATGCGCATGGCAGTCGTTTTCCCTGCTCCGTTGCGGCCCAGCAGACCATAAATCCTTCCCTTTTTTACATGAAGGCTGATGTGGGAAACACATACCTGGTTCCCGTATTTTTTAGTCAGATCATTGGTTTCGATAATATAGTCGTTCATAATTTTGAACCTCCTTTTTTCATCTCCTGACCAGATTAACATGCCAATCCTGAGATAACTCTGAGCCTGCCTTAAATTTACTCTGAGATTTACGGGATCAAATAGGAAAACCGGATGACTTGCCATATAATAAAGACATGACAGAAAGGAGGGCCATATGAAGGACAGAGCAATTCTTCTTGTGGATGATGAAACCGATTTGCTGGAAATGCTTCAATCTATTTTCGAACGGGCCGGATATACCCGGATTTTAACTGCTGCCTCCGGGAAAGCCGCTCTGAAAATATGGAAGGAAGCAAAGCCTTCTATGATAATTCTTGATGTGATGATGCCCGGCATGGATGGAATAGCCGTACTGAAGGAGATCCGCCGGACAAGCCGGATACCCGTCCTCATGCTGACGGCCCGCGGCGAGGCGGAGGATAGAATTGCAGGCTTTGAAGGCGGCGCGGATGACTATCTGCCGAAGCCTTTTTTACCGAAAGAATTATTGCTCCGGGTACAGGCAATTATGAGCAGGGCCTACCCGGAAAAGGAGCGCAGGATTTATCTGGAGGCTGCGACCATTGATTTAGACAAGGCGGAAGGCTGGCGCGGCGAGAAACCATTTTCCCTGACGGCAAAGGAACTGCAGCTGATTGAAAAGCTATATGAAAATGCAGGACGTATAGTCACAACCGGCTCATTATGCGAGACTGTCTGCGGGGAATTCTGGCAGGGCTATGAAACCACTCTCTCCACCCATATCCGGCATCTGAGGGAAAAAATAGAACAGAATCCCTCAAAGCCTGTTTCCCTTATTACGGTGAAGGGCCTGGGATACCGGCTCTATCTCAAAGGAGTGAAAAGATGAATGCTGTTGAACGTTTTTTCCGCCGCTATATCCTTTCTACGGTCGGCATACTGGTCCTTTTTTTTACCGTTAATCTCTTATTGTTGGGAACCTTTGCCCTGATTCTTTATCTGAACGGCGCCGCAGATTCCAGCTTCCCGACAGAAGAATTTTCCGGCCATATTGTTTTACAGAACGGAGAACTCACAGCCGACGCCAGTGCGCAGGAATTGCTGCAGCATGCAAAAGCCTGGGCCATGATACTGCGTGATGACGGGAAGGTTATCTGGGAAGAGGGCCTTCCGGAGGAGCTTCCGCGCCAATATTCCGTAACGGATGTCGCCCTCTTCAGCCGGTGGTACCTTAACGATTACCCCATCCATATCTGGAAACGGACAGACGGGCTTCTGGTCATAGGCTTTCCTCCCGGAAGTGTCATCCAATTTTATTCTTCCACGCAGAGCCGGTATGCCCTGCCCTCCTTAACCGGGATAGCGGTCATTTTCGTTATTAACATCCTTTTAATGATATATCTGTTTTTACGGAATGTCCGCCGGATAGAACGATCCATAGAGCCCATTTTAGAAGGCATTCATTCTCTTTCGCTGGGAAAGGCCTTCCGGCTGGAGGAAAAAGGCGATCTGGCGGAAATCAACGCCAGCCTGAACCGGACAGGGGAATATCTGATAAAAAAAGACAATACCCGGGCAGAGTGGATACGGGGAGTGTCCCATGATATCCGAACACCCCTTTCCATGATCCTGGGTTATGCCAGTGAAATGGAAGATACTCCGTCCCTGCCGCAGACAACAAGAAAACAGGCCGGAATAATCCGGACGCAGGGTGAAAAGCTGACCGAATTAGTGACCGACCTGAATCTGACAACGAAATTAGAGTATTCCCTGCAGCCAATCAAAAAGCAGCCGGTTAACCCGGTGGAATTGGCAAGGCAGGTCGTAAGCGAGTTTCTTAACAACGGCCTCGGAGAAGCCTGTGAACTGGAGATCTCTGAAGAACATCCCGGAAAAGCGATTCTTCTGTATGCGGACGATGCCTTACTGCGCCGCATGCTGAGCAATCTGATACGCAACAGTATCCTGCACAATGCGGAGGGCTGCAGAATAACTGTTTTGATCGGATCGACAGATAACTGCTGCACCTTTACTGTCTCCGACACCGGAACAGGACTGTCCGAATCTCAATTACAGTCCCTGAACAGCGGCCATGCAATACCAAGCACCTGTAAGGAAACGAATAATGCCGATCACGGGCTGGGCCTGAAGATAATCAGGCAAATTGTGAAGGTGCATCAGGGGGAAATCCATTTTTCCAACAACTCCCCTCATGGGTTATGTGTTGAAATCAAGATCACGCGATATGCATAACCTCAATCAAAAGGAACCACACCAAACCATAATAAGTAATGACCGCAACCAGGTCATTCAGGGTTGTGATCAACGGCCCGGAGGCCACCGCCGGATCAATTTTTATTTTCTTGAAGAAAATAGGTACCACTGTTCCGATCAGGCTGGAAATAACAAGCGCAAGAACCAGCGCCAGCCCGATACATACGGATATTCCAAAAGAGAACTGCCATGTCGCATGCTGCGAAAAATGGATATAGAAACCAATAAACACCACCGACAGGCTCCCGAGAAGCAAACCATTGGTTAAGCCGATACGCCCTTCCTTAAAAACTAACCGTGCCTTCTGCTTTCCGGTCAGATTTTCGTCCATCAGGACACGAATCGTGACCGCCAGAGACTGTGTTCCCACATTACCGGACATATCCAGAATCAGCGACTGGAAAAAGACAGCGATTGTGATCTGCGCCATAACCGCCTCAAACAGACCCACCACCGATGAAACCACCAGGCCAAGACCAAGCAGAATAACGAGCCAGGGAAGTCTCTTTTTAACACTCTCCTTCAGAGGCTCCGCCAGATCCTCCTCCGCCGACAGACCTGCTAATTTGGCGTAATCCTCGCCCATCTCGTCATCAACCACCTTGATGATATCCTGGGCCGTAATGATACCAAGAAGCTTGTTTTCTTCATCCAACGCAGGGATAGAGTCCTCTGAATAATCCTTAATCCGCTCAATACAGTCATCGATCTCCTCTTTGGCGTAAACAAAGGGATAGGATGTAATGATCAGATCCTCCAGCGGGCTGCCTTCCCGCGCGACAATCAGATCCTTGAGCACTATGGCCCCGCGAAAAACATTGTTTTCATCCACAACATACAGCGTTGCGATATTATCGTGATCGGCCGCCTGCCGTATCAATTCCTTCATAGCCTGTTTTATGGATAAATCTGCATGAAGGGCAATGAAATTGGTGGTCATTTTACTGCCGATCTGATCCTCATCAAAAGACGAAATCAGTGCGATGTCCTTTTTTACGTCATCGCCGAGCAGCTCAATCAGAGTCTCCCGTTCTTTTTTCTCCAGCTGTTCCAGAAGCAAGACAGCCTTATCCGCATCCATTTTGGTAAGAACGGCCACCTTCTTTTTAATATCCATCTCTTCCAGGTAGCCCGAAACGGCACTTTCTTCGGCATACTCGATAACATCAGACAGATCGTCAACATCAAGAATCCGATAAAGGCGCTGCCTTTCGGAAACACTCATATCTGAAAGGGCCGCCGCAATGCTGTTCTCATGGTAAGCCATAAGCTTATCCTTCATGACCGGCGGCGTATCATTTCCCCTGATAATCCGGATGATCTCCCTTTCGTAATTCGGCATTTCCCCTGTTTGCACATTGGTCAACATTTCCGTATTTGGCATCATATTTTCCTCCTTGTTGAAAAATTACCCGCTTCACTCCCAACACAGGCGGACGCTCCAAAATGCCAGCCGGAACTGTCATAATACTTCGGTGCCGCTATTCAGTGTTGGGGCTGCGACTGTTATCATCCGACGTACTTCGTCCGGGATCCATGCTGCCCACCTCTTTTCTACATTAAAATAACAGTATCTGCCGCCGCCCGCCATACTATGCAGGCAGCTTATACGATTCCAAACAGCAGCCCAATCAGACGGACAACTCCTGCCGCAAGCCATGCGATTGCACACTGTCCGACCACAACGACAACAGCCCATTTTCCGCCCAGCTCCCTCTTAATCGATGCCACAGCCGCAACACATGGCGTATAAAGCAGACAGAAAACCAGCAATGCCATAGCTGTGAGCGGCGTTAAAAGCCCCATGAGCATTTCCTGGGAAGGGATTAAAATGGACAGAGTGGAAACGACGCTTTCCTTTGCCATAAACCCGGTAATCAATGCGGTGGAAATCCTCCAGTCTCCAAAGCCCAGGGGCCTAAATATCGGCGCGATAACGCCTGCTGCCGAGGCAAGCATACTGTTTTGGGAATCCGTTACCATATTAAATCGGAAATCAAAGGTCTGCAGGAACCAGATGATAATAGTGGCGATAAATATCACCGTAAAAGCCCTCTGCAGGAAATCCTTCGCCTTTTCCCACAAAAGCTGCACCACATTCTTCGCTCCGGGCATGCGGTAATTAGGCAGCTCCATGACAAACGGCACGGCCTCGCCTTTAAAGAGACTCCCCTTCAGCACAAAAGCCGTCAGGATGCTGACCAGGATCCCGATAAAATACAGACCGACCATGACCAAAGCCCCGTGCTTGGGAAAGAAGGCAGCGGTAAAAAACGCGTAGATGGGAAGCTTTGCGGAACAGCTCATAAAGGGTGTAAGCAAAATCGTCATTTTACGATCCCGTTCCGAGGCGAGCGTCCGGCAGGCCATGACGCTGGGTACCGTGCACCCGAACCCGATCAGCATCGGCACGATACTGCGGCCGGACAGGCCGATTTTCCGCAGAAGCTTATCCATGACGAAGGCCACTCTCGCCATATAGCCGCTGTCTTCCAGAATCGAGAGGAAGAAGAACAGTGTGACAATGATCGGCAGAAAGCTGAGCACACTGCCCACACCCGTAAAAATTCCGTCCACAATGAGCGACTGCAGTGCAGCGTTCACATGGCCTGCAGTCAGCGCCGCGTCGGTGACATCCGTCAGCCAGGTTATTCCCATATCCAGCAGATCGGAAAGCCATGCGCCGATCACATTGAAGGTCAGCCAGAATACAAGCCCCATAATTGCGATAAATACCGGGATTGCCGTATACTTTCCGGTAAGGATCCTGTCTATCCTTGTACTTCTGGCATGCTCCCTGCTCTCCTGCGGCTTAACCACCGTTTGCCCGCAAACCTCCTGGATAAAATGAAACCTCATATCCGCGATGGCCGCCGCCCGGTCCAGACTGCACTCCAATTCCATCTGAAGAATGATATGTTCCAGCATCTCTTTTTCATTATCCTGCAGTTCAAGGGCTTCCAGAATCACCTGATCACCCTCCGCCAGCTTGGAAGCCGCGAAACGGAGAGGAATACCCGCGCGCTGCGCATGATCCTCAATCAGATGCATGATAGCGTGGATACATCTATGTACTGCGCTTCTTTCATCATCCGCACTGCAGAAATCCACCTGTCGGGGACGTTCCTGATATTTCGCCAGATGCAGGGCATGGTCAATCAGCTCATCAATCCCTTCGTTTTTTGCCGCGGAGATCGGAACCACCGGCACCCCCAGCAATTCTTCCATTTCATTGATTCGGATGGAACCGCCATTCTCCCGCACCTCATCCATCATATTCAGCGCGACCACCATCGGAACATCCAGCTCCATCAGCTGCATTGTCAGGTACAGATTCCGTTCAATGTTGGACGCATCCACGATGTTGATAATTCCCTTCGGCTTTTCCCGCAGGATAAATTCCCTCGTCACCATTTCCTCACTGCTGTAAGGAGACATGGAATAAATACCCGGCAGATCGGTGATCAGTGTGTTGGAATGTCCCTTAATCGCACCGTCCTTCCGATCCACGGTGACACCCGGGAAATTACCCACATGCTGGTTCGATCCCGTAAGCCGGTTAAACAACGTTGTCTTTCCGCTGTTTTGATTTCCCGCTAAAGCAAAGGTCAGTATTTCTCCTTCCGGCAGCGGATGCTCCTCTTTTTTCTCATGATATTTTCCGCCTTCTCCCAGACCCGGATGGGAAATATCACGCTTTGGCTTATGCGCGCCGCCTTCTCCGGAATGAATCGCAGCCTCCTTTATTTCTATCTTTTCCGCGTCCGCGACCCGGAGCGTCAGCTCATACCCGTGGATTTTCAGTTCCAGCGGATCCCCCATCGGCGCAAATTTTACCATGGTCACTTCCGCGCCCGGGATCAGTCCCATATCCAAAAAGTGCTGACGCAGCGCGCCCTCTCCGCCTACGGAAAGAATAACCGCATTTTTTCCAATTCCCAATTCTTTTAATGTCATTGTAACCACTTCCTCTCATTTTAGTGGAAAACACGTATCCTGCTTCTGATATCAGATAAACTGAAACAGATATCTTTGTACGTTAGCAAAAGCTAACCAATGGTGAAAAAAACAGATGCCGCGCTCTGCGGGCATTCTTTCTTTTTTCATAAACAGGGGATTATCCTCCCCCCGGCACCCGGCCGGTCAGCACATACTCACCTGCGCTCCGAATCAGTACGTCCAGCGCCAAATCGTACTGCCTGCCGCAATCCTCTTTATGTATCAGCGAGTAAGCAAGGATGTGGATCAGAGATGACAGCACATCATCCGGCACTTTGATTTCTATCCCCGATCCCTTGAGTGCATTTCGTATATGGACATCGTGGCTGTGATAGTGCTTATCCAGAATTTCCTGCGGCATTTTCATCAGGATGACAGGGACATCCTCCTGGAAAAAACGCATCAGTTCAATCTCATCCATATAATGGATAGCACTTCGCATAGCCTGTACCAGACGCTCCTGCGGCGGCAGGCCGCTTGACTCCAGAAGAGACTTATTCATATTTTCCGCGAGATCCGAGTGCATATCCTCCATGATCTCGAAAAAGAGCAGCTCCTTGGAATCGTAAAACTTATAAAAGGCGCTCTGTGAAATCCCGGCCGCCTTCGCCAGGTCGCCGATAGTGATTTTCTGCATGGAGGTATGTACGACGGTCCGGCGGGCGTAGTCCTTCAGTTTTCGGCGTATCCCGATCATCTCACGCTCTGTAAATTTAATGGCCATGATTCATCCTCATGAAAATAAAAAAATAAAATGTTTTTACGTTCTTTATATTGTCACACTTTGATTTGGTTGTCAAGGTGGTACGGAAGATTTTACACAACAGTATGGAAGCTTTTACTCAATCGAATTTCCAAAATGATAAGTATCGAAAAGAAACAGACAGGGCCGCCACTCATCAAGTGACGGCCCTGTCTGCTATTTATATAACCGGTTCAGCTTCCTGGAATGTAAGTGATTCAAAAATAATTTTTCCATCCCGAATCCGCTGTGTCAGTATACCGCATTGCTTTTTCGCCCTGTGCTGGAAACCGATACAGCTCAATTCCGCAACCGCTTCTTTTACTGTAATCTTTGCGGCAGGATCGGTAAGCGCATCTATTTTCTCACCGGCTCTTTGAATCAATCCCCCGCAGTAACGGCGGATATCCTCTTTTCCTTCCAGCGGACGCTCACACAGATTCGTAAGGATAATCGCATCATCGGCATAGCCGGCAATCAGCTCTTCTATATTATGCTCTTTCAGATTGGCAAAATGCCTGTCCGTTACCGCCATCGCCTCCGCATTGCTTGGGAACGGATGCGCTTTCACGCCCAGGGACGGCATATTGACCGCTGTTTTGGCAAAGCCGCTCACATAAACCGCTTTTCCGTTTTCTACCATGTATGTGAAAGAAGCGAACGAAGAAAAAGGCGGCATGGAGGCAACTAGGGTGATATAATTTTCTGTACTTTGGCGGTACAGGAAATTCAGCTTCTCAACAGCATTTTCAATATCCATTCCCAATTTAACTGCAAAGGAAAGAGAAGTACGCATAACACTGGTAAGGGTATCGTGCCCCATGGTACGGGTTCGGCCGTCCAAACGGGTAATTGCAACCAATTCCTCGGAATAGTCTGACAATGCTTCATCCAGATTCGAATCCTTTTTCATACTCATCATGGAATTAATATGATGTGTCATCAGTTCTTCAGCTGTTCTTGTCATTTTTATCTCTCCTTAACATTTGTCTGAATTTGGCCTTTGCGTGTATTATTACACTCGTGTATAATAACTATAAATCACGCTTCTTTTATAAGCAATGACCAGAATCAGGAATCCATGTAGTAATACACATTTTTCAAAATATGTGTATTAAAGAAGGAGTTAACCGTAATATGACAGACCGTAGAATTGTTAAATCAGAAAAAGCGATCCAATCAGCCTTTTTGGCTATGCTGCTTGACGTCGGATTCGATGCCATTACCGTGAAGAATCTGACAGAAAAAGCCGATATCAGCCGGAAGACCTTTTATCTGCATTATCTGGATAAATATGATCTTCTGAACGGGATTGTGGATGAAATGATTAGGGATCTTACTGATCTTTGCGAAAAGAAGAAGGACATGGGGTTTGTGGATGGCACTGTCCTTTGGTTTTACTATTTTGAAGAGCATAAACCATTCTTTACAGCCTTGTTTTCTACGGAAAGTACCATCTCCTTCCGGCACCGCCTGCTGGATTTTATTATGGAGCAGCTGAATAATAAGCTGGAAGGGGTCTCGGAACACAGGGATACCGAAGTCCTGTGTAAATTTATGGCAATGGCCGTACTTGGGGTTATTGAATCCTATGTACTGGATCAATTTCATGTTGGGATTGAAGAAATAGCGATGCAGGTAGGGGAATTGCTGGAGCAGATTATTATACAGGCGAAGGGTGAATAAGCCGGTTTCATTCTTCCAGCGGATTTTCCAAGGCTATTCTACGCATAACCTCAATAAACTTTTCCGGTTCTTCCATATTCGGAGAATGAGCCGAATCCTCAAATAAAATAAACTCCTTTTTTGGTGCCTCACAGGCCTCTGCATATTTTTCTGCCAGAACTTGAGAAACCATATAATCATGAGCCCCCTGAGTTATATAGAAGGGAACTTCAAATTTTACGGATGATAGGAAAAGATCATCTTCCAGTAAACCGGGGAACAAATGTATCATCGAAAAATCAGCGCCAAGGAACCAGTTTATTTTTTCGGTAACGGTATATCCCTTGAACACAAAGAGTGATTTAAGTATATCCCAGGAAGTAACCCCCTGATGTAAATGCCCGATTCCGTATTTATTGAGAATAGCTGTCCTGCCTTTTACGAGATAATCGAGCTGTGGAAAATCATCTGCATACGGGTCATATTTTTCCAACTTTTCTATAACATCTTTGTCGTTCATTTGCTTTGCCCGGCTGAGAATATATTGATAGGCTAATCGCTCCGATTCCTTCTGATTGGATACCTGTCCGATACCAATATACGCAAGATAATTCTCTGGATATTTTTCTATGGTCTTAACACCCAGGTATGAGCCCCAGGAATGACCCAGAAGATATATTTTATTCTGACCAAAACGTGATTTGAGATATTCGGTAACTTCACGGGTATCCTCGACCAGTTGATCTACCGTCATGGTTGTGGGATCCGTTGATTTATCATATGTCATTCCCGCCCCGCGCTGATCCCAATAGCAAACGGTAAAATACCTTTCAAGGCGTTCTTCTTTTTCCAGATAGGAAATGAATTGAAAAAGCGGCGTACCGGGTCCCCCATGCAGGTACAGGAGCACCGGATTTTGTATATCCTCCCCGCGGATAAACATTCCCTGCTTAATTCCGTTGATATCGATCCATACCTTTTCGGAAACAGAACCTGGAATTATATTTCCCTGTGTATCCTTTAGCGGCGTAAGCCTGCCCGGGCTGTTAAGAAATGCCGCCATTATAAACATGGACACAATAATAATAAATATAAATAATAAAATAAACATTTTTCTCCTTAATCAACTCATATCTGCCTGCCGCCCCTTTTATTTTTCCTGCTAATCCTCTCCTGCTGTTACCATTCTTTTTATCCGCAAATTTCCTTTATGCTTCCAGATATCCGAGCACAGCCTTTGCCAAAATCTGAAACATTACCTTAATTTCTTCCGAAATGTCGTCGCCTCCCATTACGCCGGTTGCCGTACTTTGCGCGATGCCGTCTATAAAACTGCTTACAAACATGATTAGGGACCGGACAGGAATTTGCGGATGAAAAACACCTTTTTCCACATTGGCCATGGTATATTCCACAATTTTATTCTGCGCATATTCAAGGCTTTGTTTAAACTTCAGTTTAGGAAATACCGCTGCCCTTTTTTCTAAATCGTAGGCATAGTAAACAATTAATTCAAAACAGGTTCTCCCCCCGACGGATTTCAGCAGCTCTCCGATATACCTGCCTATTGCAATAATACATTCGGAAAGGATTTCTTTTTCCTCCCGCTGCGAGTTCAGTAATGTGTCAATGTCCTGTTCCAATAAATCATAGGTTGTGTTTTTGTTGATATAATCAACATAGATGTCATCTAATCCGGCATAGTAATGATAAATGATTCCCTGGCTGAAACCGGCTCTTTTGATGATGTCACGCATGGCTATGGAATATAACGGCTTTTCCTTTAATATTTCACCGGTACATTCAAGGATGTAATTTTTTTTATCTGTAAGATATTCGTCTGTGACTTTCGGCATATGCAGTCCTCTTTTCAAAATTGACATAGTGTCTATTTATAGTTTAAAGGAAACGCACCTTATTGTCAACCATAAAAATGATATAGTGTCAATTTTATTCATTAAAAAGCCGCTCCCCGTATCTGATTGCTCAGATGGGCAGCGGCTTTTTCCCGAAATATAACATTAATCTTTAGAAAATTATTGAAATACGGAAAGCAATCGAATACAGCAGTCAGACCTTCAAACGGAGGCAAGGGCAGAACATCTTCCTCTGCTCCATCCATCTTTTGAACGCCCAACCGTGCCATGTACATCCATATCAGCGGCTCATTTTCCCCAGATTCTCATCCAGTATGGAAAGGACTCTGTCCATACACTCTGCAGCCTCTTTTATCTTAGCCGCGATCCTGACACGCCTGCTTTCATCCTGCAGATTCTGCAGTGTAACATTAAAGCCGCCGCCAAGGGCTTCTAAATCATTGCCGTTATCATTATTCCATATCTGTGCCGTTCTTTCGTATAACCTGATAACCTCATCAAGAAAAGTCAGATCAGGATTCAGTTCCATAACTCTTCTGAAAAAAACAGAGGAACAGCTGCCATTCGTAGCCATATTACAGATATTACTCACATGTACCGCCCAGCCATCGTCGAATTCTTCGGGCTTCATGCTGTCAAGCTTTCCGTTTTCAATGCCTTCCGCCCACGCCCGGAATGCCTCCGGGCCGAAGCAGTATTCCTCATTTTTAACAGTGAGCAGTTTTGGCATATCAAAAATAATATCTCTGTAAAGCTGTCTGAGGCTGACCTTCCTTTTCTTTTCGCCGATGAAAAACCATCCTTTTGCGGTACTCGGGCATTCCTCATTGGAATCAATGATCCGGTCAACCGGAATTCGTTCAGGCTCCGTCCTGTCTCCCGTCAGAAACAGCAATATTTTCCCATATTCTTCATATCCCACATATACTCCCATGGGAGGTCCGCCGTATGTGAAAGTTATGACAGGCACCCCCTTATCGATATAAGCGATCAGAGTCTGAATATACATTTCCTTATTGGCAGCGAGCTGCTGCGCGGCAACAAAGGTTCCTGCATAGCCGCATTTTTCAAAAATTCTTTCGAAATAACTGCCGCCTTCACGAACAGCACTGCAGGCGGACACCCCTTCCCCCATATATACGCCGTAGGAATAAACCTGTGCCAGGACATCACCTGTAAGTCCCGCGAAAAAACAATAACCGAAGTCCGGTTCCCCGGTATATTCCCCCACGCTTTCCATCACATACCTCGCACAGCCGTCGAACCAGTAATTTTCTCCATACTCACTGGTAATTAATCTGTGTATATCAGGTATCATATTGTTGCTTTGCTTCGTAATCATAATAAGTGCCCCCTCTTTTATTTTAATCTTAGGCTGCTGCATAAGCTGTGATACACGGATGGATCGAAAATACTTTTTTATAGAACTATTTGAACCAATAATGACAGGAAGTGCCTTCTGACAGCTTAAATCCGCCGACATATAAGGGAAATTAACACCGCAGTACCTGATTTCATCATTAATGATCACCGCAAAATGCTTCAGTCCCACAATCCATGTCAGCCGGTTATAGACCCCCGGCCTGATTCCGCCGCGTTTGGGGTATCTGTGGTAATCGCCGAAAACCGGCTGATGGAAACAGATCGCCTCCTGGGATAATCTCTCATCGGGATTATTATCCATATTAATCCCAAACATATAATTCAAATCTTCACCATGATGGAAACGAATGCTCCCTTCATTCATCCCATGGCCGTATCCTCCGCTGTCTTCACCCACCCGAAATTCCATATCCACCCGAAAAGGAATCTTCACATCCATGCCGGTGGACAATACCCTTGTAGATATCCAGGAAATATATTCCGCCTCTCCCTGTTCCGTAACACGGTAAAAGGGGCTGTTAATCGGAATCAGCTTGTCCATGGGGATTTCTTCAGACCACAAGACAGGATTTGCTTTTTCGATCTCCTCTACGGTAACAGAACTGCACTCCAGTTCTTCCGGCCTTCCGAACAGTTCGGAGGAAGCCAGCCTTTTCTTTATAGGTATGAGCAGGGCAACGAGCTCCCTCTTTTCATCCGGCGAAATTAAATTTTCAAGCATCGCTTCCTGCCGCAAACCGCCGCCGTGAACATAATCGACTTCATAATATTTATTGTCATCAAAAAAGGATACCAGGGAACGGAGCCGCTCTCCTAAATCTTCATCAAGATAGACATTTACCGAAGCAAACAATCCGCCTTCGAATATGCAGTCCATATATTTGCTGTCATTTACAAAATCGTCATCCATTTTCAGAAGGTAAACGTCCCCCGCGGCCGTCTGATATTCGAACTGCTCATGGCTGCCAGGGCCGCCTGTCATAATGCGCCGTGACTGCACCCAATGCCAGAAGCCGTCCGGATCGGTCACCTGATTGTCTTCTTTCAGGTATGATGACAGGACACGCATGGAAGGCAGGAGCAAAATCGAAGGCTCCACGGGCTTTGCCAGATTTTCTGAGATCGCAGACAGTTCGTCGTAGGATATAGAGTTATTTTCCCGCGCATCCACCTGTTCCAGTTCCTGGTTGCAGAAGGCTTCATAAAGGAGCGGTAAGGCGGAGATGTTCCGGACACCGTTTTTTACCATCGTTTTCAAAAAATCATCCGTTACCTGTCTGAGTTCAGTCAGCGCGGCCGCTTCTCTGTCTATCTCCTCTATGCGGCTGACAAACACCTGCACTACCACGCTCATATCATCGCTTTCATATATGCGCAGGATATCTTTGATAGGAACCATCATTTTCCTAAGGACAATGATCTGCTTCAGACGTTCAATATTGGCGGCGTCAAAATAGCGGTATTTCTCGCCGGGCAGGCGCACACTCTGAATTAAACCGGCTTCTTCGTAATACCGCAGGCTGCGTGAGGTGAGTCCGAGTTGTGGTGTGAGATCTGTGATCTTGACTAAATCCATAAGAATTCCCCCCTTCATCTCATGTAAGTATCATATCACTTGACGCTGCGTCAAAGTCAATAGAAAGGATAATATTCTTATTTACCAAATGACTCCTACTAAGCCGGAAGAAAAGGGCAATAATTGATTAGAGACTGACAGGCAAAATGCCATACATTATACCACTGAAAAATGGTCTAATGTATGGCATAGTACTTTTTTGATAAAGTATAATTTTCAGCACTTAATCTGCCTGGGATACCGATACGTATACCTTCTCAAACTGCAGATTTCCAAACTTATTGATTCACTATTCTATTATATGGCAGGCTTTTTTCAGCGTTCCCATCAGTTCTGTCAGGTAGTCCTCAATTTCCATTGCATCCACATTCTGCTGTCTTCTGTAAGCTGCGATCTTTGCAGTGGGCGGATATGCCATAGGCACCAGTTCGCCCGCTTCCAGCAGATTAGCGGCGTATTCACAAACTTCCAGAAGATTTTCCACATCCTGGCTGTGATCTGAGCCCTGATTCTGCCTGGCCGCATGTAATGTCCTCTCAGCCAATATACTGACTCTTTTTACATAATCCTCCTGATTCACATCGGAACGGATGGCAGTTTCGCTTCTGTTGCGGAAAAAACCGCCTATTGCTGCTACAATAGAAGGATCCCGGACGGTTCCATCCGGATAAACTACTCCGTGCACACGCGACCACATATCCTTGCCTATCATCAGTTCGAACAAATACCACCCTATCTGGTATTCATCATGCATCTCAATAGACATATCATAGGGGTTGGCTCTGGCAAGACAGCACATTTCATTGTCCAGTACGGGCTTACCATATTTTTCGCCCATCTTTTTCGCATACTCCAGTGCATCGCGCATACGTTTCCGGGTTGGAAAATAATCGTGGAACACGATAACATCAACAAGCTCAGCTGTCCGGCTGGGTTCTGTTTCGAAAATAAAAATATTGCCTATACCGATATCATGCTCCTGATCTTTGCTTTTCACATACCTGCAGAAATGTCTGACAATCTCCCATGTTTTTTCCTGTCTGTAACGGAGCAGTTCCATATTGGGGCGCTCCTGATAATCCTGTACATAAGAAGGCTCTTCATCATACCATGTCACAAAATTATCGGTATATCCCGGCTCATTTGCAATATCCCAAAACAAGAGACCTTCCTCATGGCCGATAGCTTCATACAGATCGTCAAAATACTTCTCGCCTATGTACCAGCAGGATGGATCCTCCAGCGTTTTATATATCGGCTTCAATCCGGCTTCCAGCATAAATCCGCTCCATGGAAGTTCATCCTCACGGAACCGAAATCCCATAAAAATAATTGGATTTGTGGAAATACCATGTTTCCACGCTGTTTGTACAAAATCTTTCACATTAGCTAAAAATCTGTCCGGATTTTCCTTATAAAAATCATAACTGAGAAAAATCCTGGCACTGTTCAGATGAAGCCTCTCAGCATAGCCCATATCACGATCAACTATATCATGATGGTACTCCGCCCAGAAAACCCTGTCATTCGCAGCATCCGGCTGTGTGTAATTAAATCCGCGCAGCTTCTGATAATCAACTGTTTTTTTCATGAATCCCCCTAACTATGCGCTTCAGCGCGCATCACTCATCACCCCTTTATTCCGCCGAGGGTGATTCCTTTTACAAAATTATTTTGTACAAAAGGATAAATTATGAGTACCGGAAGTACCCCCGCAATTGCCATAGCCATACGTACCGAAACCGTAGGCAGGTCTGCTGCTGTTAATTCTATAATAATTATCATAACAACATTTCTAATAAACTGAAAGCGTTTTTTGTCTTTTGATTTCATATTATAGTCCCTCCTTAAAATAATGCACTGTCCGGATCTATTTTTCGGACGATCAGATTAGCAGACATTACAAGGATAAATCCGATGATCGACTGATTATTCCCTGCAGGAATTACTCCTAAAAAATATTGGATGGATGAAAAGAGAAAATAATGGGGGAGCACGAAACACTCCCTCATATATTGCTTTCCGAATTATTATCAGTTAAACTAAATACAATACTAAAAAATCCCGAATTCGGAGACAAAAGACAATCATGAAAAAGCACTTTAAGCTGGATATTACTAACAAACAATATCGCTCTGTCCTTCTTTTAAGCTACAGCACCATTGCCATAATTGCTATCGCTATTGTCCTGACAGGACTCTTTTCCTGGTTCAATGTCTATACCCAAAGGGTTATATATAATCTCTCTATGACACAGCTTCAGAATCTGGATACAACCATCAGCAATAATCTGGACATGTGGCGGACACAGCTTCAAACGGCCTGGCAGGATGCGAATATCAAACAACACATCTATACCCAGTCAGATAGCTGGAAAACAGAAAACTGGATTGGCAGTTATCTGCAAAGGCTCTGTGTCAATAATGGGTTCGCTGAATATGTCTGCCTTTTCCGAAGTGAAGATGAATTCCGATATTACGGCTGGCGCTATCCTGAAGAAGCCGAAATACAGCAAATAGAGCAAAGGATCATGGAAACCCAAAATGATACTCAGCAGTTCATTATCGAAACAAGCAATCGGAAAAACCTGTGTATTTTTCTTACAGACAGAAAAGCCATGGGTGTCAGCCCCCAGCGGGGCATCATTTATTCCCTGGATTTAGATCAAATGGAGAAAAAGCTCATTTCGCAGAAGATTGAAGATTCTATTTTGCTTGTATATACCTCCGATGGTCAGTCCATCATCAACGGAAAACTCTCTGATGAACGTGTTGAACAAATATGGAACCTGCTTCAAAATCAGGATATGTCATCTCCTGGTATGGAGATTGTCCTTGATGAATCCAAATATCTCTGTAACAGCCTTTATAACGACGTCACAGATATGCATTTTGTAATGCTTCAGGATTATCATATCATCCAGACCCGTATGACCGGAACGAAGAAAGCCGCTTTCATCAGTGTTGTGGCCAGTCTGTTCATAGCTCTGCTTCTTGCTGTTATTCTGGCAAATAAGCTGTACTATCCCCTTCAGGATTTCTTCTCCAAAATCGGATCCGGCCCTGAAATTCTGCCGGGAAATGAAGAATACAGCAGACAGCAGGCTGAAATCACCAGCGAAAGAATTATCAGTCAGATACATATGATGTCGCAGCAGTATCATTCCGATAAAATCCTATGGTTTCTGGGTGGAGAAGATACCGACACAGATATCCCTCCTGTGCTCCGGCTGCAGGATCGTGGTGAGCATTGCCTGTTTCTTTTATATTGGACAAACCGACATTATTTAGATGAAAATTTTTCATCGGATATATACAGCATACTGGAACGCAATCATTCCGGCTGTAAGATCAGTGCCTTTGCAGACACCGGTTCTCCCTGGCTGCTGATTCTGCTTAAAGAACCGGTCAGAAGCGGTTCTCTCTCTGATTGGAATAAACTCCAGCCTCTCTTGGAAGACGAGTGCACACAAATGGCAAAAATCCATGGAACCCAGATCTTTTATGCTGTATCAGCACTCATTTCTGAAGAAAAAGACCTGCGTCCTAATTTTCAGGAGCTGCAGATGCTGTTGAAATATCATCTTCTCGGACAAAGCCGAAAAGGCATGACCTCTGAAATATTTGAAGACAGAAAAAAACTGGATATTCCTAAAAAAATATATGATGATTTCCTCGATCGAATTAAAAAAGGAAAAACGGAAGAAGCCATTGCGCAGCTTCCCCTGCTGTTGGACGAACTGTCTTCTTATAATATAAAGAAAGTACTTCTTTCCCTTTCTGAACTGTGCGTCCAGATTGAGCAGTGTATTTTCAGCTGTGAACTAACCGGAAAACAGCGTCAGGAAAATTATCTGGATCACTATATCAAAATCACTTCCCTGTATGACAGAAGTGATCTGGAAAATTATCTGAAACACCTGACAGAAGAAATATGTTTTGAAAACAGTGTTTTCCAGGAAAAGACTCTGCGGATGAATATGCTGGATGCGGTTGAATACATTCAGGAACATTACAGAGATGAAGATATCTGTGTGGAGCAGGTAGCGGAACGTTTTCATATGTCGGTCTCTTATTTCAGCAAGTTGTTTAATGAATATGCAGGAATGACATTTCCGGAATTCATTACCGATCTCAGGCTTACCTATGCCAAAGAAATGCTGCGGGCCAATCCTGATATTAATATAAAAAAGGTGGCAGAGATCTGTGGTTTTTCCACTACCTCTTACTTTTCTTCGCAGTTTAAAAAGAAATTCGGACTCTCTCCATCTGCCGTTCGGAACAGCTGATAATACGAAATTGAACGGAAAATATAAAATTGATACGCTTCTTTTTGGCTTTAGTACGCAAAGCTGAACGGATTGCGTATCTTTTTTATTTTCAAAAGCGATTGCACCGGCCTACAATACATGTATCAAACACATGGGAGGCGAACCAAAATGAGTAAACAAAAAACTCCATACAAAATGGCTGCCACTTCGAAAAGCAGCCCCGCCCTGCGGAAATTCAGACAGGACATTCCCCTATATATATTGGCTCTACCCGGAGTCATAGCCCTGCTTCTGTTTTCCTATTTTCCAATGGCCGGAATTGTCCTGGTATTTAAAGACTACAATTTCAGGGGAGGTATATTTGGAAGTCCCTGGGCCGATCCGATTACTAAAAACTTCCGTTTCTTCTTTAATAATATTTCCACTGCAATGCGTTCCACCGGCCTCACAGTCATGTATAACCTACTCTTTTTTATAATAGGAACCATATTTGCAGTAGCCATTGCTATCATGCTCAGTGAGATTAAAGGAAAATTCTTTATAAAGATTTCTCAAAGTCTTATGTTTTTACCCTATTTTATTTCCTGGATGGTTATGGGAGCAATCCTCTATGCAATGCTGAATGTGGATTCCGGTCTGGTAAACCAGATTTTAATTTCTATAGGAAAAGAACCCATTGATTTTTATGCGAAACCCAAAACCTGGATTGCAATTCTTACTATTGTAAACACCTGGCAGAGCTGCGGCTATACTTCCATTATTTATTATGGAGTACTAACCGGAATTGATTCCTCCCTATATGAAGCAGCAAAAGTGGACGGTGCAACAAAACTGCAATGTATCCGAAAAATTACAATACCCCTTTTAAGACCGACCATCATCATCCTTTTCCTGCTATCCGTAGGAAATATGCTGAAAGGCAACCTGAACATGATTATCGGTCTTACCAACTTAAATCCGGTACTCTTTCCAACAACTGACTTAATCGATGTCTTTGTATACAGAAGCGGCGTAAGAAATGGAGAGATGGCATTTGCATCGGCTATTTCTTTATACCAGTCAATCTTCGGCTTCCTTCTGGTTATTACCGCGAATAAAATTGCTGGTAAGTTTGACAAAGACTCAACTTTATTTTAGAAGGGGGAAATCCAATTAATATGAAAACAAAAAAATCAGGTTCAGATAATATCCTGTTAATCATTTTCTATATATTGCTGACGCTTATTGCTGCCATATGTATTTTTCCCATTATTTTCGCAGTGATTGGTTCCTTCACGCCTGAAAGTGAAGTGGCTATTCATGGATTCACTCTTTTCCCAAAGGTGTTATCCACAGAAACCTATCAATATGTATTTCAATCGCAGGGCGGCAAGTTACTTAATGCTTATAAAAACAGTATAATTACCACGATTGGAGGTACAGCGCTTTCCGTATTCATAACAGTCTGTTATGCTTATGTTCTTTCCGTAAAAGGATTTCGTTTTGGAAACAAACTCGCATTTTTCGCTTATTTTACAATGCTTTTTAACGGGGGAATGCTGGCCTGGTATCTCGTCTGTACTAAATATCTTGGCATGAAGGATAGTTACCTTGCGATGTTCCTTCCCTATGCCATGAATGTTTTTAATATGTATCTGATGCGGAACTTTTTCAATGGTCTTCCCTATGAACTGGTTGAAAGTGCAAAAATAGACGGTGCAGGACATTTTCGAATTCTTGCCCAGATTATACTTCCCCTGTCAAAGGCAGGAATTGTCACAATCACTCTGTTTTATGCACTTCAATACTGGAATGATTTTTACCTGCCGCTGATGCTGATCAATGATGAAAAATATTATACCATTCAGTACATTCTTTATAAAATGATGTCAAATATCCAGTATCTGGCGGCAAATCCGTCCAGCAGTGTGGCTTCCCATATCATACTGCCTGCACAAACAATTAAAATGGCAATTACCTGTATTGCGATCGGCCCTATCATATTGATTTACCCCTTTATCCAAAAGCATTTCGTTAAGGGCGTAACTGTGGGCGCATTAAAAGGTTAATTTGGTGAAAACCAAGTAATAAATAAGTAGGAGGATTTAAAGATATGAAGAGAAGGAATGTAACAGCTTTTATTGCGGCCGCAGCAATGACCGTATCCATGCTATTGTCCGGCTGTGGGGGCTCAGCCCCTGCTGCGGGGGAAGGAGACACCGGACAGCCGTCTGCCGAAAAGGAAGCGCCTACCCAGGCAACACTGATTCTATATGGTGAGGCTTCTCCCAGAATGTCTGATTTTACCGAAAATGAATTTCATGACAAGGTCTTAGACGCTATTAATGTGGATGTAACCGTACAGTATCTGCCCTGGTCGGAGTATGCCGGGGGCAAAACGGAACTTATGCTCTCCTCCGGAGAAAAATTTGTCACCTATACAGACACCGCTTTCTTATCTAAATGTGTTTCCAAAGGCTATTATGCAGATATCACGGAAGCAGCCGAAGCCTATGCCCAGGATTTGAGAAAAAACTGCGGCGGTGACGAAATGTTTGATATATGGAAGGTAGATGGAAAATTATATGCCCTTCCTTTCGGCAACAAACCGAATGCCGGTGAAAACTATGTTATTACTGCCAGACAGGATCTTTTGGAAGAAGTCGGCATGACAGAACTCAAAACCCTGGAGGACGTAGAACAATTTTATACTCTTGCCAAAGAAAAACATCCTGATATTATCGGTTTCGGACGCGGCGGCATACTTCCCCAAATGGTTAACGGGGTGATTGAATCCGATATGAATGTATTCCGCCTCAACAATTTCGTTTCCACGGACGGCAACAAGCTTGACGATCCCACCATATATAATTATTATGCATCGGAGGAATATAAACAGGCTGCTAATATTTTCAGAGATTGGTATCAAAAGGGTATGATTCCCAGCTATGTAATGTCCAATGGTTCCCAGATTGATGCAGAATTCATGGCCGGAAAAGCACTGTTCGCAACAGGCGCAAGCTATCGTGTATTTGAGTATGAAGATGCTGTTCGCAAAGCGGATCCCAATGCTAAATTCAAAAATTATTTTCTGGGTGATCAGTCCCGCAAGCCTTTAATGTCCAGAGGTACCTACTCTACCGCCTTTGCCGTAAGTGCAAATGTAGAAGGCCGTGAACTGGAAGGATATGTAAAACTGATTAACCTGCTTCAGAGCAGTCAGGAATGGGTTGACTTCATCCTTTATGGTGTGGAAGGCAAGGATTACAATATCAGTGAAGATGGACAGCTTGAAATGATCAATACAGACGCTTTATTTGAAACATGGCTTCCCGATAATATTAATTTTAAAAGATACCAGAGTTATATTACAGAAGATCAAATCAAAACATATGAACAGTGGAATGACGGCTGTATCCCACAGAAAGATCTCGGATTTTCCTTCGATATGACACCTGTTCAGACAGAATATGCGCAGATGCAAGCCGTCGAACAGGAATACTTCTATCCTATCACCAATGGATTGGTTGATTACGATGAAGCAATTGATGAAGCGCTCAAGAAACTGGATGAAGCCGGAATCGACAGATTTCTGGAGGAGTACCAGAAACAATATAACGATTTTTTTGCTGGCAAAAGTGAATAACCTTTTTTAATAAACAAATATAATGCTTTTTGAATGCGGCTGTGAAAAATAAAATCATTTTTCACAGCCGTATTATTTAAAACCAATTCTTTATATCAGGATTATGATAGTGTACCTGTAATTCTGAAATATGATAAATCAGTACGTCATTCAGATAAAAAGGCTCTTTTTTATAAAATTCCCAGACTATTTTTTCATCCTCAGCCCTAACTACAGTCACGGAAGTACTCATATCGTTTTTTAATGATGAAAAAAGAACTTTCCCTTCCTTCATCAGGCCACCGGTGTATTCCTGGTGCTCCTTCATCATGTCTTCCGTCATCTTTTCCGGATGGGTTACGATTCCCTCTATTAAAAAATATTTCATATTTCTCTTCGTTCCTCCTTAAAATCCACTTAAATCACACGCCACACAATGCGTCTAAAGCCGCCGTGACAGTAACCGGAAGGCAAATCAGGAAAGCGCTTATTACGCGAACGTCAGCCAGTCCTCCCGATGGAGCTGAAAATAATCAAATTCACATATTTTACCATTTTCATCAGGCACTGTACGGACACCATTATTGGCGAATCCAAGCTTTTCTATCACACGGCGTGAAGCTGTATTTTCAGGTTTTACAATCGCCACTAAAATATTCTGTCCGGTTTCTTCAAAAGCATAACGTACAGCAGCTTTGGCAGCCTCGGCTGCATAACCATTATTACGATATTCTTCAGCTATACCATAGCCAATTTCAACTTCCAGGTTCAGTTCCGGCTTACTATGGATGTATACACGTCCAATGCATTGTAGCTATTCTTTGCCATTGCCCTCCGGATATCTCAATCACATCAAAATCCCGGCCTACAAACGTATTCAAATCGCTATTAATATAAGTATACTATTCATTTTAAGCATAGCGTTAAAAAATAGTGCCATACTATTCACCGTGCGCATAATAAAGCAATAGCAACAATAACAGGACTAAATCAGCACATCCACAAAACCCTGGATTTTAGTCGGCCTGTCATTAATATAATACAATCCCTCTTTTCAGTTCTGCATTTTGGATCATATTACCCTGAAGAAGGGGGGCAGCTCAACAAACTGGAAACTGCCTAATTCTTTTTGTATGTGTATACATCAACAGTTACAATTTCTTGACCGCCCCAATTCTTTTCTTGCGAAGTATAATCCTCTTTTACAAATTTATTGTTTAATAAAACTTTTGATGAATATAAGTTCTCTCGCATAACAAAAGCTTTAAGTGTCGTAATATTAACTTCACTTACTAAATATTCAACCATTAACTTTAAAACGTTTGTAGCAATTTTCTTATTCCAATATTCTTCATTTAGACGATAGCCCACTGTTATTTTATTTTCTCTCTTTTTGTAGTCAAACATTTCTGCTAATCCTACTAGTCTATTAGGATTATCTTTTAAATAGATTCCCGCAATTATATACTTTTTCTTTTCAAAATCTCTTCCGCCAAAATTTTTGATTGCAGTCTCTAATGCTTTAATACTTTTCTTATATAGAAACGGTGGTATATACTTATATACATTGTCATTGTTGCTTATCTCTGACAACGCTACAACGTCACTTAATTCCATTTTTCTTATCATAACTTTATCGTTTTCTAAACATGGAAATTCATCAAATAATTCTGTCATCATAACCTCCATAAATTATAATATCTCGCTCAGTCCAACTTCTCACTGAACTTGGAACTGTCATATATCGGTAATATCGCCAGGGGCAATTTCATTCCAATTACCATCAAGCATTTTCATTAGTGCCTGATAAGTGATTTTTTTAGGAATAATTTTATTCCTAAAGGCACTTGTATCTGATTTAGCTGTAACGATTACAACCTGAGATTTCGGCAAAAAGGTTAATCTATGTATATCCGTACAAATTTCACTATTCAAATCACTTAAAATAGCGTTATCAAGTTGTACGCGAAATTCTTTATTGTACTTCGCAGTCAATATAAAATCGTAGGTCATAATCATATAGTTACCCTCACACTTCCGATTTATCGAAACTTCATTTTCCCTTTTTCTTTAATAAATAAACTGCCAGCACACAAAAAATCAGATATACAAAAATAGAAATAACCGACGCTTCAATACCAAAATCTCCGCCGGTAATCAGAAACATCTTATTGTCCAAAACAAAATTAAATATAGAATTGCTGTCTGCACTGTTCCCGATATGCAAAATTCCGCCAATAATCGCCATATTCCAAATTCCATGGACAATCGCATTGTTCCAGACAGAATGACTCACATACGCGATGAGGGAAAACAATACTCCCACAATACTCCCCGCTATCAGTAATTGAATAATACTGATAAAATCAAGGCTGTTCCCGATAATATGCAGCGCCCCAAAAAGAACAGACGGAATAATAACAGCTACTTTTATGTTAAATCTTTTTTCCAAACACCCCATAATCACGCCCCGGAAAACCACTTCTTCGACTATCCCGGTTGCCAGGCCAAAGAATACTACAGCACTTGTAATTGTTGCCAAAGTATTTTCCGTATTAAAAATATTCATCTCCCAGTGTCCGCCGGTTAATATAGAAATCAGCAATACCAATGCAGGCATAAGGACAGCGGCTATCAGCCAGACGCCCTTTACTTTAAATCGCGGTATTCTCATTTCAGACATATCCACTTTTAAAATTTTCTTACAAAGCAGTGTTATTCCTGCTAAAGCCAGCGCCACATATAAAACTCCTGCAATAACATTACAAATTGCACCTGGCACTCCTAAATTCAGTAGAAATTCACTGATAACAAATGCTAAGGTCTGTGCAATTGCCAGAATTGCAATAGAAAGTATAATACCTAAAACTGCTTTTGCTGTTGATAATCCCTCAGCCGGCTTCTTTATTTCTTTCATAATCGTTTCCTTTCAGCCTTTCACTCACTTTTTGATTTTAATAACTAACCTTAAACAATATTGTTACAAGGTCTCTAAATAAGAGTAAAATTATGTATTCCTCAATTACTATTTTGGGTCCTATATTAAAATGAGTATAGCATATAGGAATCAACAAAACTATCGTTTTATAGATAATTGATGACAGTATTTTATTATATATTGTTTTGCATCACTCCAGAGAATCCAGTTATTTGGGGGTATTATAAATTGAACTGGAAACAGATATTTCCCTGGCATAACGAACTACACATGCCGCAGCCTGAAGAACTCCAATCTGTCCGTAAAAGAAATCAGCGAAAAATACGGCTATGCCAACCAATACTTTTTTTCAACCAGCGTTAAAAAAGAGAAAGGTATCTTCCTCTCCTCTTTTGGGAAGGGAAAATACCTGCCACTTAACTATTCCTGCTATTCTCTTTTATACCGATACCCAATTTATCTGAACAGCTCACTGCATCCTTATCTGTCCACGTAAACTCTTCCCTCACTCCGTGCAGTAAGCTCCGTCCCGCAGTACACCTCTGTTCTGCCGTCCTTTACTATCATGCTGTACCGTTTTCCATCTACAAGGATATTATTAAGATGTGTTCCGTCCGGCGCCAGCGGATTGCCGAATATCACTTGTTTTTCTTCATATTCCACAAGCTCCTCCAACATCAGCATCCCCATCAGCATGCCCCAGTTATAATGAGGCGAACCGGCTCCTTCTCCTGTGATTCCGCTGTAATTTTCCGGGCAGAAGCCGTTGCATTCCCACTCTTTTGCAAGCATAGCAGCGGCTCTCGATGCCAGCTCCCAGGCCAGCTTATTTTCCCCGGCCCGTTTCAGGGCCAGATATGTCCAGAGTGTCTGGGGCGGCCAGATCTGTCCTCTCCAGTAGTGCTGTTGGGGAAAAGCTGGATCATCCTTTGCTATAGAAGGGATCATATATTCCCCCCAGAATTTCTTTTCATCCTTCAAGATCTGAAGCAGTTTGTTTTTTCTGTCTTCCGGTACCTGTCCCGTCATAAGAGGCATGAAGCAGTCCGGCGACTGACGCCTGGAAAAGCTTCCGTCAAATTTCAGATTATAATAGCATCCGTCCTCCTCACACCACATCATTGTGTTGATCCTATCGGTCATTTCACGCATTTTCTGCTCGTAGCAGGATGCCTCCGCTTCCTTCCCAAGCGCTCTCGCCATCTTGCTCAGGGATTCACAGTCCACCGCATACAGGCAGCATCTTTCCAGCGTATAAATATCTGCGGTATGACAGCTGACTACATAACGAGATTCATCCTGCAGGTCTTCTTCCTTCAGTCCTTCCAATCCTTTTATGCTTACAAAATATTCGCCGCTGGTCCATTGGGGGCTGTCGTCATAGGTTTCAAAGTATGCATACTGTGCCTTTGCCACATAAGGCTGCTGTGACGCTCCGAGAATTCCCATTTCCTCCTCCGGATCATATCCAAAGCCCAGAAGCCCTTTTCCCCCGCCGTCCCGTCTCCGCTGCCCGTCCCCACGATCTGCAAACCACCAGGCATTCGCTTTCTTCGCGCCCGCGTAACATCCTGACGCCCATTGCTTATCTCCTGTATGCAGATAGGTTTTCCAAAGAGTCAATCCCTGTACGATATGCTGGGATCTTCCTGCTGTTATGGGAGGCTCCGGCCTGCCTGAGGCGCCGGGACTGCTGTTCAGGGGGATTTTCCCATCCGGCAGCTGTACATCGTACCCGGAGAGCATATTTTCCATGGCAAGTTCCGGATAGGCCCAGGAGCAGGCCCAGCTGCTAAGAAAGGTATCCCAGTTGAACTGGATTCCCCAGCTGTCCTCCTTTCTGACCCAGGGGCGGTCCACAATAATATACCTTCTTCCGGTATTTTCCTTATAAATGGCATTATAAACCGGCATGGAGGAGAGTACCCGGCCAATCTGCTCCAGCATCCCCTCTCCGGCCAGGGCCGTCATGGAATGCTCCTGCAGCTTTGCTTCCAGTATCTTCCTTCCATTCCTAAGCAATTCCGCCTGTTTCAGGCTGTCAGGCAGATGCAGGAAGGCTTCCGCACGTCCGTTTTCCAGAGTAAAGGCAAAGGAGTCAGCAAACTGCAGTCCCATATACCTGTTCACTCCCATATCAGCCCAGATATTTCCCGGATTCACATTCCGCAGCACCCAGTTATTCCTGAAATCCTTAAGCTGATTCTCTCTGTCATTGTAGCCAATTACGCTTACAGGGGTATGATCTGTCAGCAACAGCAGGGCCGGATTCCCATTTTCGTGGTAAGGCGAAATGAGTTCTCCCGCGAAACAGTTTTCAGACTGTCGGGTAAAATTTACCCATTCTCTTTCAAGTTTCCATTCTCTGGGAATATACAGTTCAGCTAAAATTGTTATTCCGTCCGGTACCTCTACCTGTCCGTACAGACCTTTGCTGTCCGTGCGGCTCCATGTAAGTTTTATTGTTTTGCCGAATGCGTTCCAGGAAAATTCATAAAGCTCATCCGGCTCCATTCTTCCGATTCTGACAGCATGGAAGTCAAACCCTTTCTGATCTATAAGCTGCTTTTCTTTTTTTGCTGCAGCGAGGAAGCGGATTCCAAACATTTCACTATCCTTACCCACTGTTACGATTCCGTTTGGATAGAGTGCATCATATGCACCATATCCCGTCCGTATTGTCTGATTCATCTCCCTGTCTCCCTTAAATCTGTGCCGTAATAAGCTCCGTTAACGCTCCCAGCAAATCCGGCTCCAGCTCCATGCTCTGAAGCTCCGCAAGCAGCCTAAATCCGTCAGGTTCCTTACAGATCGTTTCATACAGGCCGGCTTTCCGGTTAAATTCCATCTCCGCCCTGTTAAGGAGCCGGAAGGAAAGTTCCCTGACATTGTTTCTGCGGAGTCTGCAGGAATCCGGTAAGCAGACACAGATTTCCGTTCCCACGCTGATCGGAGGGATCTCCACTGTTAATACACCGTTTGTTCCATCATAGACCGTCTGTGCAGGAATAGTCCTGCTGTCGGCGATCACCAGGGTTTCCTTCCAGGCATTCTCCTCCGCCTCCACAGCGTTCAATTCTATTTTATAAGAACGTTCTGCGGGAATGAATCCTCTGTTTCCCCTGGCCGCCCCGATTCTGAAGCACTTCCTGTTCTTCCCCGGAGTTTTCTTCCCGCAGTCATCCTCTGACACTTCCTCCTGCCAAGACAGACTGTAATCGGTCAATACACAATCCCCATCCAGGTAACCCATGCCGTCATTATCATCCTCATACAGCGTGAATTCACCATCCGCTCCCGCAAATACGCGCAGATACATCTGTTCCGGGCTGCGGCAGACCTCTCCGGCGCTGATCTGCTCTGTCATGGGAATTATGGTTCCGGTCCTTACAAGGACAGGAATGGAACTGATATCCCGGTACATATCCATCTTTCTTCTTCCTGAATAAACCACTCCGGTAAAGAAATCCACAAAGCTTCCCTCCGGCAGCCAGGTTGTCACCTTCCCGACATGAAGCGCGGGATTCTGTTTCCGCGTGATCGGGCTGACAAGAAAATCCTTTCCGAAATAATACTCGTTTTTTACCAGGCCGAATACCTTTCTCCACTCATGTCTGTAATACAGCGGCTGTACCAGAGGTTCTCCCTCTTTATAAAAACGATAATTCATCGTATATAAATAAGGAATCAGCTGATGGCGCAGTCTCAGGAAATCCTTCATCATTTCCGCAACATCTCTCCGGAAACGCCATGGCTCCTTTCCGTTGAATTCATTTTTTGTGGAATGCAGTCTCATGATCGGTGAAAATACACCATACTGATACCAGCGTCCTTCCAATTCGTCATCTTTCACACCGCAGGTATGTCCGCCGATATCATGGCTCCACCAGCCATACCCAATATTGGACGCAGCAGCGGTGAAGTAAGGCTGGAAATCCAGGGATGCCCATGTCACATGGGTATCGCCGGAGAAGCCTATCGGATATCTGTGGGATCCCGGCCCCGCATACCTGGAAAAAGTGATTGGCCTTTTCCCGTTTTTACCGCTGTCCAGAAAATGAAAATGGTTCAGCATCCAGAGTGGATCCAACTTTGCCAGCTTTGTGCGCGAACCCTGCTGCCAGTCAATCCACCAGAAATCAACGCCAATTTCCTCATGGGGATAGCAGCCATATTTAAAATAGGCTTTTATAAATGCAGAATCTGTGAAATCAAATTTTACGGGTTCTTCTGAAGCAGCATCCACCCCCAATGCTTTCGCCGCTTCCGGGTAACATTTTTCATGGGCCTGAATTCCCTGGGCGGGGTGCAGATTCAGTGTGGTATGCATACCTTTTTCATGAAGCCAGCGCAGAAAGCGTTCCGGATCAGGGAACAGTTCCTGGTTCCAGGTAAATCCAGTCCAGCCGTCCCCGTATTTGGGATCGATTTGTACTAAATGCCAATCCATGTCAATAACCGCCACGCTGAAGGGTATGCCTTCCCGTTCAAACTGTCCCATGAGCTCCTTATAGCTGTCTTCCGTATATTCAAAATATCTGCTCCACCAGTTGCCCAGTGCATATCTGGGAAGCATGGGAGGCTTTCCGGTCAGATGGTAATAGTCCTTCAGACATCCCAGACAGTCCTGTCCGTATCCGAAGAAATAGAGATCTGTCTCTTCCTTGTCCCTGAGAACGATCCAGCCGTTTTCATCCAGCAGCAGGGAACCGGAATCATCCAGTACCGCCCAGCCGTCCATGGACAATAATCCAGGTTCGATTTCACAGCTTCCGTCCACCTCATCCAAAGTCCTTGTGGTTCCGCCAAAATTGCCTCCTCTGTCGGGCGGGCTGTTATAATGCCATTTTCTTGAGGCTCCGATTCCTGTGATCTCAATACTAAGGCCTTCCTCGGAGAATTCCTTCCTGTCATAAACCAGATGCATATATCGAGTCGAAATTTCCAGCGAAGTTTCCTTCTCGCAGACCTGGAAATCACAAGAGGCAAACTTTCGGTCCAGAACAATCTGGGTCGCCCTGTCTTCAAAGCATCCCTCATCACAGTATTCGAGGCGCAGAAGCCTTTCCGTAAGAACTGTGATTCTGTAATTCGCCCCTGTCACAGCAGCCGACGGCTCTGCTTTGGGGCACGTATTCAGTTTTGGTAATGTTTCCATCTATTCAATCCTTTCCCAATACGGAAGCGTTTCCCTCCCTTACCAAATTCGGGCACGCTTATTCCTTTACCGATCCGATAACGATACCGGTAATAAAATACTTTTGAAGCAGCGGATAAATCAAAAGCAAAGGAACTACCGCTACCACGATCTTTGCGGCATTCAGGTTCTGCTGAGATACCTGGGATGCACGCAGGATTTCCTCCATGGTTCCGTTCCGGATAATGTCTTCCATATTTATCGTAATGCTCTGGATATATGTCATCAGCGGATACTTATTGATTCTGGTTATGTACATCAGGCCGCTGTAGAAGTCATTCCAGCTTCCCACTATGCTGAATAATGCTACTGTGGCAATTACAGGGACAGAACAGGGCAGGTAAACCCTGGTCAGCACCTGCACCGGATTGGCTCCGTCCAGAATGGCGGCTTCCTCCAGGGATTTGGGAATCCCCATCATAAAATTCATCAGCAGAATCACGTTAAAAATAGGTACCGCTCCGGGAAGTATCAGCGCCCAGATCGTATTCAGAAGGTGATATTCCTTCAGCGCAAGAAAAGTAGGTACCAGCCCGCCGTTAAACAACATGGCAAAGACCAGCAGATTCATATAGACATCCCGGCCTTTGAACTGTCTCTTATTTTTCGTCAGAGGATAAGCCATGCTGACGGATAAAACCGTATTGATAATAACGGCCAGTATCACCCTCACCACAGAGATCCCGAAAGAACGCCAGTATTGGGCGTCTCCCAGAATTTCTTCATATGCAATGGTATTAAAACCAACCGGCAGCAATGTAACCATATTTCCTTCCACAGCGGAAGCCCTTGAAAAAGATACGGCAACAATATACCACAGGGGCAGTAAGCAAATGAGTCCCAGTAAAATAACAACAGCATAAATAGATATATAACCAATTTTTCCTGCCAGACTGCTTTTTCTCATATCCCGTTCCTTTCTTTAGAATATCTTGCTGTCCGTGAATTTTTTAGCCAGCGCGTTTGCAGACATCATTAAAATAAATGCAATGACGGATTTCATCAATCCGATTGCCGTACCAAAGCTATACTGCATACTGTTTAAGCCAACACGGTAAACATAGGTATCTATAATATCTCCTGTCTCATAAACCGATGCACTGTAGAGGTTATATACCTGGTCAAAGCCTGCATTCAGGATATTTCCCATAGCCATTGCGGTCATCAGGAAAATCACTGACTGCATTCCCGGCAGAGTGACATGGAACACTCTCTGCCACCAGTTTGCCCCGTCAATTTCCGCCGCCTCATAAAGCCCCGGATCAATTGATGTCAGGGCCGCAAGGAATACGACTGAATTGTAGCCAAATTCCTTCCATACATCAGTCCCTATCAGAAGAGGCTGGAACAGCGTGTTGCTTCCCATAAAATTTAAGTTTGTACCTAAAATTGCATTCACAAAGCCATCCAGCCCAAACAGACTTTTAATTGCAGCCGCCAGAACAACCCATGACAGGAAATGAGGCAGATATACAATCGTCTGTATTGATTTCTTCATCCATTTCACCCGGATCTCATTGAGCAGGATAGAAAAAATGATTGCCATAATGGTGCCCAGCACAATCTTCCCCAACGCGATAACCAGTGTGTTCCGGAAAATCTGGAATCCATCCGGAATCTCAAATAAATATTTAAAATGCTTCATTCCCACAAACGCGGATCCGAAAAAGCCTTTCGCCGGTTTGTAGTCCTGAAATGCCATTACTATTCCAAACATAGGAACGAAATTAAAAAGCAATACAAAAATCATCCCCGGCAGGATCATGCCGTGGTAGAACAATTCTGAAGTGAAATACCTTTTACCTGCCTGTCTTTTCTTATCACCCATCTGACTCTCTCCCATGTGTTTCAGCCTTCCGGATACCTTCACCGGCATCCTGTTTTGACTGCTGCCTTTAGGTTAATACCAAATACGGAGCATTCCGCGGCCATGAACCGCGGAATCACTGCCGTACAGATTACCGTTTATTTTTGATAATACTCTTCCAGCTCAGCAATGATATCGCTTCCGCCGTTTGCATACCATTTTTCCTTCATTTCATCAAAATAAGAAATGGGTTCCTCACCTGTAACAATCTTGATATACGCCTGCAGCTCCAGAGTATCAATCGTCGTCTTCTTCTGTGCCATTACAGGCATTGTGGGCGGATACAAGGGAGAGATCCAGTTGGCATTCCCATTTTCCTTCAGTTTCCCGATGGAAGCGCCGCAGCCGATGATTCTGGAATTATATGCCTTCCAGCCGGCGCTGGTTTCACTGGTTACATTATCCGGATCCTCCAGATACTTCATCATGGCCTCGGATGTATTCCTGTTCTCAGCAGTGGTACATTGTTCCGGCGTCATCTCACCGTTCAAAACGGCGGTATGCTCCGTGAAATATTTCTCCGTATTTTCATAAGGAATTACCTCAATCTGGTAAGGCCTGCAGAAATTATCCCCGCCATCCTTTACAAACTGTGCTACCTCAGGAGCGGTTTCCGCGGTTGCTGTCGCCAGATCCCCAAATACTACATTCAGTATCTTCACAGCAGCTTCCGGATGTTCATAATCCTTACGCACCGCCACAAAACTGCCCACCGCATTTTCATGGTACGCATTCACTTTTCCGTCCGCATCCTTCATGGTATATGCAATATATTGTGCTTCCGGATTGGCGTCCTTTACATGGGTAAACCGCCAGTCAGGGGTGTGCCAGGGCCCGAATGCAATGCCGCACTGATTATTAATCAGCAGGGAATTCACATCATCAGCAGTTCTGGTACCGAACTGGGGATCAAGCAGGCCTTCCTTAAACCACCTGTTCAGCAGCTCCCAGGTATTCTTTACAGAATCATCCGCGAAGGTTCCCCACTCAATGGAACCGTCCTCATTCTGAAGCCAGATATCTGCGAATCCGCCCATGGCACCATACAGCCCCTGGGCATCCCCCACATTGTCTGCCAGGGCGATTCCTACGGTTCCTTTACCGGAAATATCCGCCTCCACAAAAGCCTTTGCTATGTCTTCAATATCCTCAATTGTAATACACAAATCCCCGTCCTCATCGGGATTCAGGTTTAACTGATCCAGCCAGTCCTTCCGCATCCAGCACAGGATGGGGACACCATTATCCGGATTACTCCCGGGCAGCGCCATCAGCCTACCGTCGAAGGTCACCATCTCCATGCAGCGTCCGTCAAAGGAATCATATACGCCTCTCACATAGTCGCATACATACTTTTCATACACATCTGTCAAGTCATATATCAGATCATTATCCACCAGTTCAACCAATGTGTTATAATCGGTAACCGTAAAGATGTCCGGAAGATCCCCGGATGCCACCGCCAGGGAAATCTGTTTTTTATAATCCTCGTCATTTGCTTCAATAACATCTTCAAAAGATATGTTTAACTTTTCTTTCACATATCTCGTATATGGATTGTCCTCAAGCGTATCTCCTTCATACAAAGAAGATATGGTATGAGGGGATGCAAGCCTTCCCAGCTGGACTACAAGCTCATCTTCATACGGTTCAAAAGCCAGATCAGCCGATGCTGCGGTTCCTGTTTCCTCTGTCTGTGCAGTACTGGGGGAAGCTGTATTTGTTGTTTCCTGGCTTGCCGAACCTCCGCAGGCAGCAAGCGACAGGGTCATAACCCCTGACAGTAATGCTGCCAACAGCTTTTTACTCTTTTTCATACTGAATTGTCCTCCTTATTCTGATTTTTTGTTATCCATCAATTGATGATTCCTACCTTTCATATTTTATCAGAATAATTTTTGACGTATATGATAATAATTTTGGGTTCATGTTCATAGTTTTGGTAATTTCATATGCGATAGTTATTTTATTGTAACTTTAAAGTAAAATATGATACTATAATGAAGTTAATTTGCTTAATATATTTCATTATTTATGTAGAAATGCCCGATATTTCAAAAATTAATGCCTGCCAGAAAGGAGATAAAGAAGATGCCCTATAAGATGCTGATTGCAGAAGACGAGCAGGAAGAATATGAACTGGTGCTATACCTGTTAAATAAACTGAAGCTGGACTCCTCTCTGCAGATCTACCATGCGGAAAACGGTAAACAGGCGCTGAAAATTCTGGAAGAGACCCCTATCGAACTCCTTCTTACCGATATTGAAATGCCCTTTGCAAACGGACTGGAAATTGCCGCCAAAGCACGCGCAAGAAATCCTTATCTCCCAATCGTTTTCTTCAGCTGCTATGATAACTTTTCTTATATAAAGACCGCCCTGTCGGTACAGGCCAACAATTATCTGCTGAAACCGCTGAACCCTGAAGAATTCGAAACCACCATGCTGCATACACTCGATCTGCTTAAGCAGGCTGAACTCCAAAAGAAACATGCGGACAGCCGTATCCAGGCATTGAAAAACCATTACCTTTACTTAAAGCTAAACCGTATGCCCTGTGAAAATCTGCCTGAAATGGGCGGGGCTGACTTTGCTGACGACTATACCCTGCTTCTTCTGCTCCACTTTGAAGAGTCCTTTTTTGACTGCGAGCCGAGTGTATCCGAGGGATTTATAAATTTCCTGCGTCAAATTCTTCCCTTCTCCTTTGATTTTGTGAATCTTAATCCTTCCCAATCGGTTCTTCTTTTCAGGGACGAGACGGGATCACATATGGAGCAGGAGCAGCTTGCCGGTATATGCCGGCAGATTCATGAAAAGATTCTGGAAACCTATCAAATCCATTGTTATTTTGCCATCAGTACGCCATTATCCGAATGTGATGATTTGCCCAATGCCTATGAAGACGCCTGCGATCTGCTGGAAACCCGTTTTTTCTGTCAGGACCGTTATGTATTCCATAAGCAGCCCCAGAAAGAGCTTTTTTCCGAAAACTATGATCTTTGTTCTGAAATACTGGTGTCCGCCAGGACTGATGTGGAGTCAGGGGATCTGGAACAGCTCACGAAGGATATCCTGAGATTAAATGAAATTTTTGAGCAAAGCAGAAATTATTCTCATATTTATGCGCGTTATACATACTCCAGTCTGATCCAGATCCTTTACAGGAATCTGGATAGTACAGATATGCCGGACGATATTGAGCGGATATTCTCCTGTTCCTTCATCCATGAAATCGAGGAGATTGTCTTTGCAGTATTAGCCAGGCTTCAGACGGAACAGCATGCCGCTTCCCCCAGCCGAAAGCATGTAATACAGTTAGCCAAGCAGTATATCCACAAACATTACAGGGAGCAGATCTCCCTGAATGATTTGGCTGGCGCCGTCTACCTGAACCCCAGCTATCTGAGCACCGTATTTAAAATGGAAACCGGCAGCAGCATAAATAAATATATTAAAGCGGTCCGAATGGAGAAAGCAAAGCAGATCCTGACTCAGACAAACATCAGGGTCAGCGATGCCGGTGCGGCAGTCGGTTATTCAAATACCTCCTACTTTATCAGGAGCTTTCATGAGTATTTTGGGGAAACCCCGGATAAAATGCGTCAGAAATAACCAGCAGCCCTTTACGGCTGTTCTCAATTACATGAGAGGAAGAAATCTATGCAGCGAATCAAACAATGGTATCATAATCTTAAATTATACAAGAAAATTTTACTTCTAAGCTTTACCGTCAGCCTGATTCCCATTTTGATTCTGGGCTTCTTCTCTATTCTTCAAAGCCGGAAACTATTGATTTCCCGCGAAGAGACTTATCTTCATAACATTCTGGAGCAGGCCAACTCCACTCTGGACCATTTTCTTACCTTACATAATGATATAATAAGCAGCCTCGCCTGGGATACTTCCATCCGGAATTCTGTAGACAGGATGTATGAGAATAACTACGAAATGTTTCTGACCAACCGGGAAATTTTTGATTCCAAGCTCCCGGTTGTCCAGGCCATGCATAAAGAAATTGACGGTATCACCCTCTATACCGGCACGAACCTGTACCCGCACAATGGTACACTGGATTCTCTCGATAAAATCACGTCCGAACCATGGTATCAGGAGGCCCTTTCAGCAACAAAACCATTCTATGCTTATAAGGAACCGAATAAAATGCTTCTGATTTCTCCTGTATCGGATACCTACTATATTAATATTTTTGTAATCAGGCTTTCCTATGAGTCTATGTTCCGGGACTACACCTCACTCTTTGAGGATGACTACGCTGTAGGAATCTATGACCAGAAGGGAAATCTTCTTTTCCAGCACGCACAGCTGGACGAAGTATATTCCAGCTTTCTGCTGTTTCCCGATACTTTGAGTGAAATCCCATTTGAGGAGAACAGGCATGCTTTTTTCTCCGAAAGCACCAGCGATAATGTATGCGGCTGGACTATTCTCATGTACCGCCCCCAAAAGGAACTCACCAACTCCGCGGATTCCTTTATCTGGGTCATTCTTGCCATCATAGCCGCCTGTATCGCCGCAACAAGCTATATAAGCACCAGGCTGAGCCGCCAGATTGTCAACCCTCTGGAGCATCTGGCCAGAGATCTGAACCAGTTTCAGGCGGATAACCTCACCGTTACTATCCAAAGCGACAATAATGATGAAATCTCCCACCTGATCCGTGCTTTTAACAGGATGGCCCACCGTCTGGAAGAAACTATAAATGAGCTATATGTAAACAGGCTCGCCAAACAGGAATACCGCCTTCAGATGCTGCAGTCCCAGATCAACCCGCATTTCCTGTACAACTGCCTTTCTATGATCAATGCCAAAGCCCTGCGCTGCGAACAGCCGGAAATCAGCAGGATTGCCCTCCTGCTCTCAACGTTCTACCGTACCACGCTGAATAAGGGGCACAGCAATACCACTGTACAGGAAGAGTGGCAGAATATCACCGCTTATATTGCCCTGGAAAAAATTCTTCATCCGGCATTCCAGATCGACTGCCATATCGATGAACGTCTATTCCCATACCGTATTATTAATCTTATCATACAGCCCTTGGTAGAAAACGCTATTCTCCATGGTATCAGCGGAAAGGAAAACATCGATACAGAACCTGGAAAAATCACCATCGACGGAACGATGGGGCCTGACTGCATGTATTTTACGGTCTCAGACAATGGCTGCGGTATGGACGAAAAAACGCTGGCCACCATCACTTCCGCCGAAACCAAAGGCTACGGTATCCGCAATGTGGATCAGCGTATTAAACTGTATTTCGGAGATATTTATGGAATTACATACGAAAGTACTCCTGGCGAAGGTACCACAGCTACCATCACTTTACCGTTGATCGCCGCAACCTGAAGGTTTCCCGATCTCCAACAGGTAAAACGTGAGGCAGGCGTATATGTATTTCCATCACCCTGCAATAAATGTTAATCCAGGTAAAACTGCGCCTGCATACTATAAAGAGAACTATAAACCTTCTTCAATTTCATTAATTCCTCATGCGTTCCTTCTTCAATAATAGCGCCATCCGAAAAAACAAGCACATAATCACAAAACCGTGAACTCGACATTCTGTGCGATATATAAAGCGTTAATTTACCCTCGACTAAACTATTGAAATTCTTATACATCGTATATTCCGCTTTAGGATCCAACGCAGCTGTCGGTTCATCTAAAATTATGACAGGCCTGTCCTGATAAAGCGCCCTCGCCAAAGCAATCTTCTGCCCCTCCCCTCCGGAGGGTTCAAATCCATCTTCCTCGAAATCCTTATGTATGTAGGAATGAATCCCCTTTTCCAGCGCATTCAGCTTATCACCAAATCCGCTTTTCTTAAGTACCTCAATGACCCTGGCATCTTCCTCCGTTTCTCCGAAAGCGATATTATCCTTTATAGAAAATGAAAACAGTTTATAGTCCTGGAATACCGTGCTGAATAAATGCATGTACTGCGAATAATCATATTCTCTTATATCTGTTCCATTCAGTAAAATCTGCCCTTCGGTCGGGTCATAAAGCCTGCATAACAGCTTAATGAACGTTGTTTTACCGGCGCCGTTTTCACCTACAATAGAATATTTCTTATTATCAGAGATTTTTACATTAATATTCTTAAGAGACCACTCCGTCTGACCCGGATACCTGAAAGAGACATTCTTAAATTCGATCTCATACGACGCTTCAGGGACATCATAACTGCCTGTATTCATCGTTATCGGTACATCCAGATATTCCTTCAGCGCTCCGTAATATCCTTCAAACTGTTTGATTTCAACACAGCTTTTCATTAAATCATTCATTGAACTGCTGAAGCTGTTTATTGCAGATAAGTACATCGTAAAGTCCCCGATACTTATCATTTTTTGCAGCACCCGGACGATCAGAAAAGAATAGGTAAATAATTCCTGCAGCAGATTCGTTATGCCCGCTATGTACTGACTTTTATTTATTGAACTCATCTGCTTTTTATAAAAGTTCTGGGAGATATTCAGATAGTGTCTGACGTTTTTGGAGAACCATTCCGACACATCAAGCAGCCTTATTTCTTTTCCATATGAAAAATCTTCAATTACGCTTATTAAATAATTGGTCCTTCTTTCAACAGGCGCCTTTTCCATATCCAGGCTTACATATCTCTCTTTTAATTTTCCTTCAATAACGGCATTAATAAGCACCAGGATAATCAGGACTACTACCACCTTGACGCTCAAATTTACGACAATAAAAATAATTCCGACAAACCTGACTGCATTTCCCAAAATGTTAAAGGCCTGATCCATTACTTCACCAAATCCCTGTCCATTGGCATATAAAAACTTTTTGGCTTTTTCCTTAACATCCAGGAAGGACGGATCCTCCAGCTTCTCAAAATCACATTTTGATAATCTGTTTGATATCATTTCCTGAAAATCTACAAACAGCTTTCCTTTTAAAACAAAACAATGCTTTCTCAGCCAGGAACAGATTACAGCCGTTGCAAAATTACATGCTATCATTGTAACTGTATAGATGATAATCAATTTAATGTTCTGGTTTCCGAGTAATTCATCTATTATATATTTGGGTAAAATAATCAATGTTAATGGAATCACAGAGGATAATATTTCCTGGATCAATGCATAAAATATGTACTTTCTCTGAAACTTCCATGCGTATTTGAATAAATAGAGAACACCATTCATTTTAATACCCCTCCTGCTGTCTTTACCCCATCCATTACAGTAGATAAAATAGTACTTTTTCAACATTAATCTTTGAATAACCTGTTTTTGCAACAGCTAAAGTCTGTTTTTTCACACATTCCTTCTATACCCAAATGCCGCAATTCCCGACAAGGCAGACAGCATATCTGCCGTTTTACTCACATACCACATTAACCTTCCCTTTCCTGTGAAGAAACTGCCTTTCCAACTCCCCATGCAGTTCCTGCAGTTTATCCATACATGGATCACAGACATCCACTCTCATGCATTTCCATTCACCATTCTCTTTCCCGCTTATCATATCATATGGCTTAACTACACACTTTTTCCCGCAGATATCACAGTATGTCTCAGTCATAGCTTCTCCTTTGCTTTTTATACATATAACCTTTTATCTACTTTTTCTTTTGTTGCTGCCTGCCCTGTAATTTATATAGGGTATTTGGTTTCTTTCTATTATCATATCACAATCATTCTCTCTTTTACAATGGAGATCATGTCAGGGATACTTCGCTGCCATACGCGGCCAAATCCTATATAATGTATCGTGTGTTCCTTATAAGCAAACGTGACAAATGTAATCTGCGGAAATGAAGTAAGCGATATTTCTGTAACCCTTGTTTCCGGCGATTTAACTATCATTCAAAATGATTAACTGCATCTGCCGGACGGCGGTAAAAAACGTCGTCCGGCAGATGTAGTTTTTTATATATTCTTACACGGAAGGTGAGATTATGATAAGCTTACCTGGCAGTGTCTTATAGGATCTCATAATCTCTATTACCAAATATTTCCCCTTCTATATCATAGATATCCTCAAAAGGTATACTGATGTCATCCATCATTATAATAAGCCCCTTATACATATCTATTTTCTTTACGCTGCCGCTGACCGTAATATATTTTCCTCCCGCCTTTTTTTCATCCGGCTTAAAATAAGTGACGGTAACCTCCGGCTGGTCAGACAGCGTTTCCTGCACGAATCTGAGTTTTTCGTCTATTATCATTTTCGCATTTTCATCCAATTCCGCTTTTTCCTCAGTGAGACGCGCCGTTTCCCGGATGGCCGCATCATGGCCGGTCAGCGCGGCAAATGGGGCAAATTGTGCCGCCCGGTCGGATACAGGCATCTGAGGATGTGTTTTTGAAACGTGGTGGGGAAGCTGAATGATATCATCATATCTATGGATATCTGAATTTTTATTTTCCAAACCCTGTCCCTCCTTTCTATCACTCCGCGGCTTTCGGCACAAATGATAATGAAAGTCGATTGCAAACGCCGTGCAGAGAAACCATATCCCTGAAAATGGGACTGATTTTGTTTAGAAATCATTTCATCTGCTGCTCTGCATGTTTGTTCCAAAGTTCATAAAAGTTAGATCGATTTTTAATCAGTTGCGCAAAGCTTCCCTCTTCTCTGATTTCACCATTTTCGAGTAAGAATATTTTGTCAACAAATTCTATCGCTTTTAACCGATGAGTTATAAGCAGAATCAAACTGTCTTTTTTCTCTGAAAACAAATTTTGCAGTACTTTTTCCTCCGACAAATAATCCATGGAAGCCGTTGCCTCATCCAATATAATGACTGAAGCATCCTGCAATAAAACACGTGCAATTGCCAGTTTTTGTTTCTCTCCTCCGGATAATTTAATGCCCTTTTCGCCGATATTCGTATCTAATCTTTTATCCAATCCTTCTATCTTTTCCTTTAATAATACCATATCGAGCACACGCCATATTTCTTCCTGAGCATATTCTTTGTTCATCGTAATATTTTCCAATATAGTACCGTCGAAAATAGGGGCATCCTGAGATACATATGATATATATTGATAATATTTATCTAAATTTATTGTGCTTATATCTGACTCGTTAATGAATAAATTTCCTTTTGTTCCCTTTATAATACCCAGCAGCGTTTTCACAAAAGTTGACTTTCCGGCTCCGCTCTTACCAACAATTGCATACTTTTTGCCGGCCTCCATTTCATATGACAGATTATGTACAGCATCTCTTCTGCCATAACCGGCAGAGAAATTTACAGCCTTAATTTTGAAAGGTTTTTCCATTAATTCTATACCGTTAAATAAATTAGTATCATCCTTTAACGACAAGAAGTTTACATATCTGTTATAAGCAACTTTATCCAAATTATATTTTACATACATAATATTAAATTCAGATATCGGTGAATAAATATTATCAACCAGCATTACTAAAGCAACGATTTTTCCTAAAGAAATATTTAATTTCCAAATACCCATTATAATAATAATGATTTTAACAAATATTACGAGTAAGTAAAAAAAGGCAAAAAAGAATTCGTGTATCATCACTACTTTTGTTTCAGATTTAATAATTTCATCGTATGCTTTACCGATATCTGCTTTTTCTTGTTTATATTTTCGATTTACACGAAATATCATTGTTTCCATAAGAGCGCGGACATATTTATTAGATGTCCATTCAGTCTCAATAAGGACTTTTTCTTTAATATTGTAAAGTTTCTTTAGCATAAGATTAGAAACAATAAAAATAACTACATATCCAATCCCTATTACAAACATTATTCGTATACTATACGTACCTAAAACGATAAGACTAAAAAGTAATCCCGGTACTAAACTATAAAAAATTTCAATAAAAAATCCAAATAAAATATTTTTACCCGCCTCAGAACCGTTTTCTACAATTTGAATAATCTTTCCGGTTCCATAATTCGCATAGTCAAGAAAATTTATTTTACTTACTTTATCAATAGCCAGTAATTTAAAATTATAGTAGATTCTGTTTTCTATTTTTGTTGAAGGATAGTTATCTGCATAGTTTAAAATACAGCATGCAATTGTTGTAATAGCATATAACAGCAATGGAATAATGATGTAGTCAGTAATATCGGCCTTATTTTTTATCTCTGATAAGATATCGATTATTCTTTGAAAGTAAACTATACTAAGCACATTCATTAACTGAGACACCAGTCCCATAATAATATAAACAGCTATTAAACCTTTCAGCTTATATAGAACATTCTTTACCATAATAATCCTTCCTGTCCGGTTATGCCTTATGCCCGCCGATTTGATCATTGCGTTCCCTGGCCATAGCCCCCTCTTCTAAATTCATGCCTTTTAAAATAGCATTTTTCCCGTATTTTTTCTGGATGGCAAGCATTGCCTGCTGCATCTGTTTTTCCCGTTTGAGCTTTGCCTCTTCTTCCTCTTTCTTTTTTTCCAGAGCGCTGTAATCGGTAAAAAGATCAAGCTGTTCAAATGTCTGCGTCTCTTCTGCCGCGGTTTCCTCGGCAACATGGTTCGCGGTGACATAAACTCTTCTGACCAGCAGGTTTTTATCTATTATTTTATCATACAAATCCAGGACGGCATCCATAATCAGCATCGTGGAAGAAGTCCGGCGTGAAATATTAGCAGTGCCATGGGCATGCTTGGGGATCCGGCGCCCATAGCGGTCCGTCACGACTTCACCCTTGTAAAGCCTCCTTCTGTCCGGGTCTTTCAGGTTTTCTATATCATATCCTACCGTAAGGACTATCTGATCCGTTACAAGGCCTTTATCCACCAGATCCAGAACCAGCCTGTCGGTCATTTCCTGTACGATGAGCCTTGCCTTTTTATAATCATAGGGACACTGCAGGACCTGGCCGGAGCCGGTACTGTTTGTGGTTGGCTTATATGCCCTGATGTCGGCCATTGTACAAGGTTCCCATCCCCAGGCATGGTCAATCAGCAGTTCCGCATTTACTCCGAACAGGTTATAGAGCAGGTCTTCATTATAATAATCATTAGGCCTGCCGATGGAGCACCTTGCGATATCCCCCATGGTATACAGGCCGTTTGCCTCCAGTTTCCTTGCATATCCCCTTCCCACCCTCCAAAAATCGATGAGCGGTCGATGGTTCCAAAGAAGCTGCCGGTAGGACATTTCATCCAGCTCCGCAATCCTTGTACCGTTTTGGTCCGGCGGCATATGCTTGGCAACAATATCCATGGCAACCTTACATAAATAAAGATTCGTCCCGATTCCGGCCGTGGATACGATTCCGGTGGACTGGTATACATCCTGAATCATTTTTACCGCTAATTCACGGGCAGAAAGCCTGTAGGTATTTAGATACTGCGTTACATCAATAAATACTTCATCAATGGAATAAACATGAATATCCTCCATTGCTACATACTTAAGGTAAATGTTATAAATTTTTGTGCTGTAGTCCATATATAACGCCATTCGTGGCGGGGCCGTAATATATGCAACCGCCAGCTCGGGAGAGCTTTTTAACTCCTCTGCATTACAGGAAGAGCCTGTAAATTTATGGCCCGGAGCCAAATGCTGTCTTTGGATGTTAGCCTCTTTCACTTTTTGGACTACTTCAAACAATCTGGGCCTTCCCGGTATCCCATAGGCTTTAAGGGCCGACGATACGGCCAGGCATATGGTTTTCTCGGTGCGGCTCGGATCCGCCACCACCAGGTTCGTGGTAAGAGGATCGAGCTGCCTTTCCCGGCACTCAACGGATGCGTAAAATGACTTTGAGTCAATCGCTATATATACATGCTCTGGCTGTGACATAGGCAAATCCTCCATCCAATGACTATACCAATATATTATAACCAAAACGAACAGGAAACAAGCAATAGAATGAAACAGAGTCCCATTATGCATCAAACGGGTAACAGAGATATATTTCCCCAGCGGCGGCTGAGACTGAAAACCATAGCCCGGTTTATTGATCCGAACAATAATAAATCCGAACCTTTTCTGTCTGAAAAAGTCCGGATTCCTATCATTTAACCTATAAAGTATAAGGCAAATTACCTATTCGTACTGTCTATTTGAAACAGTTACTCTGCCGTGTCTTCATTGGGGATCTGCCTGACACTGCCGTCCTCACCGTCAACCATCATGACACTGCCAGCCGAAGAGCCGGAGGCTTCCGTAACAGAGATAATAATATTTTCGGCCTCAGCCAGTTCTGCTTTTTCAGGCGCAGCTTCAAAAGATACCCAGGCTGTGCTTCCGTCTTCCCAGTTCACCATCATGGCACTGCCATCACCGGAATCGGAGATATCCGACGCGGAAACCACTGCATTCTTGCCGGCCGCCAGAGCGGAGCCGCTGTCATCAGAAAAAATATCTGCCGCAAGAGCAGGCATCACGGAGAGGGATGAAACTATCATGGTTGCGAGTGCAATTGTTGTTATTTTTTTCATTTTATTTGCTTCCTTTCTTTCCTTTAATCAGATTGTTAGTTATATAATATTACGGCCATTTTTATATTAAAGATTTTTCTAACCTCCTTTCCCTGCTTCTATTCGCAATTATAGCGTACCAGAGATTAAGGAACGGTTAAGAGCCTTACTTTTCTTTTTGTATCACTCAAACTTGGCACATGCCCCTGTTCCCTCCGGCCGCTGCTTTCGGGGCTGCCACCCGGCTTGTCTTCCCATCCCCCTGCGCCGGCCGTGCAGGATTTCCTGTAAGGGGCGTATAAACTCGCCGGTCCTTAGGCCGTGTATTTTACGGCCTTAGTACCGCTGCGTGTTTATCCGAGCGGAAGCGTCCCCTGTAAGGATTCCTGCACGGCCGGTGCAGGGGGATGGGAAGACAAGCCGGGTGGCAACCCCGAAAGCAGCGGCCGGAGGGAACAGGGGCATGTGCCAAATTTAAGTGATACCATTTTATTCTGTTCAGATTATGGGAAGCAAGACGGTAAAAACTGTTTGTCCGTCCTGGCTCCGGGCGGATATCGTTCCGCCGTGTGTTGTGATGATTTCAGAAGCTATCGCTAACCCAAGGCCTGCCCCTTCCGTCCCCGACCGGGATTCATCTGCGCGGTAGAAAGGCTTGAAAATGTTCTCCAGTTTTTCAGGAGGGATACCGATACCATTATCTGCAATCGTGATAACATACCGCTTGTCCTCAGACTCTGTTGAAATATCAATTCTGCCGCCCTCAATATTATATTTCACCGCATTTTCCACGAGATTAGAAAAGGCACGGGTAAGCATAACACTGTTAGCGGTAATATGAAAACCACTGTGATGGAGGTTTATTTCCAGATTCTTTTCCCGAATTCTCGGTGTGAGTTCCGCAATAATATCACGGAACATCCTGTCAAAATCTACCGTATCATTGAAGTCATAGCTGTGCTGTGCCGTCATGGCAAACAGGTTATCCACCAGTGTCATCATACGTTTCAGCTGCCTTTCGATCACAGTGAGCGTCTTTTCATATTCCTCCGGTTCCGGAGTCTCGTCGAGACGCAGGACATCGATATTCGTTTTGATAACCGCCAGCGGTGTTTTCAGTTCATGCGCGGCATCTGAGGAAAAACGCTTTTGCTCGGAGAACGACTTATCAAGCCGTTCAAGCATCCTGTTAAAGGAATCCGCCAGGCTGCCGATTTCATCCTGTGAGGAAATTCCGTCAATGTGCTGCGACAATTCATTTTCCGTTATCTGCCCGATCTCACCGCTCAACCGGCGCAGGGGTTTTAACGCACGCCCAAGCAGGAAATAGGACATAATACCTCCCCCGATAATGACCGCCGCCATAATCCCGATACTATAAATATTGAAATCCCTTCTGGCCTGGGTAATCACGATGGAGCCTTCTTCCGCCTGTGAGGAAGTCTCCTCCGGCAGCATATAGACATAGGATTCGCCGGTATCAACGGATGCACGTTCCTCCCGCGAATCAGTCTCTGTCTCCTCAAAAAGGAAGGGAACTACAAATGACTGGTTTGCATTATAAATAGAGAGTACTGTGAGTAATATGCAGACACATGTGAGCAGCAGAACAATATAGAACGTAAGGCGAATGCGGATGGACTTCTTTTTCACTTTTCATTCCTCCCGGTTTGACGGCGCTGTTTCTACTTTTTAATAGAATAGCCGGCACCCCTTATATTTATGATGATTTCCTGCCCGCTGAATTCTCCCAGCTTTTTCCGCAGCGTGCTCATGTGTACTTTCACGGCATTGGAGAAAAAACAATCGTCGCTTTCCCATACATGTTCAATCAGTTCCTCAGGGCTGACTGCCCTTCCCTGGTTCAGAAGCAGATATTCGAGGATGGAAAATTCCTTTGGTGTGAGGCAGACCTCTTCGTCCTTTTCGGTAAAAACAAGACGTGCCTGCGTATCCATGCGGAAGCAGCCGAAAGGGATAACCGTATTGTGCTGTGTGAAATCCCTGCGCAGAAGGGAACGGACGCGGGCTTCAAGCTCTCCGAAATCAAACGGCTTAACAAGATAGTCATTTGCCCCCAGATCAAGTCCCTCAATCCGCTGTTCATAGGCGCTTCGTGCAGATAAAATCAGAACCTTCTGTCGGAGATCGTTTTCCCGTATTTTCTGAAGCAGGGTAAGGCCGTCCATGCCAGGAAGGTTCAAATCCAATAGGATGAGATCGTATTTATTGACAAATGCGAGTTCATAGCCCTCGTTTCCATCGGCAGCGGTATCTGCCAGATATCCTTTTTTTGTAAATCCTTTGCAGAGTGCATTGCGCAGATCAGCTTCATCTTCAATAATCAGCAGTTTCATAAATATTTCTCCCCAATTCATTATCGTTCTGGCCCCGATATGTATTATATCATTTAATAATTAAGAATCGGTTAAGATAAAAAACGACTTAAAGGAAGCCCCCATTACAGGATCTTCCTTTTAATTAAAATTTATTTATTAAAATATAAATCAAATAAGTCAGTAATTTTGAAAAATACTCTCCAGTTCCACCAAAAGTTCCTTCGTTTTTTGTGCCTCATCCGATTCACATTTCATCTGTTCCGACATTTCCCGCATCAATTCTACGGCTGCCTCTTTTTCCACTGCTGCCGGCGCCCTATAATGAAAGAAACGATCAAAATTCTTCCGATACAAGCACTCCAGGGTCTCAGAATCCAATCCGATTCCTCTGACTTTAACACCATCAACCTCCATCTCCTCTTCTGTTTCGAAGAATCGGCGCATCCAGGAGATTTTCTCCATACTCTCCTGAAGATTTGCTTCGACAACTGCCGATTCTCCTGCCTGTGCCGCGTTATCCGTGCCGAACAGAAACCGCTCCCGATAACGCCGGAAGAACTCCGCTGTCTCCTTCGGCCTGGCCGCAAAATCCAGATACATTTCGGTACCGGGCGTAACGTCATAGCAGATGTTAGGATAAGTATCAAACAGCCTGGCAGCATAATCCAGCCGTTCCGAGGTAAAGAAAAAGTGAGCAAAAGTAATCCTCAGTCCCTGATAGCGCTTCAGCACAGCTTCTACCTCGCGGTACAGCTCTTCATAGGAAGGTATATTACGATCCGCTCCATAATACCAGTCGTTTTCCCGCGCCCATCCCGGTACCTTTTCACGATCCCAGAAGCTGGCGGGATCTCCCACATGGAACAGGATTGGCCACTGTTCTTTTTCTGCTTCCTCATAAAAAGGATCAAATATCTCATCATCGATGGACAGCTTAAACTTCCTTCTGGCATTCGGTTTACAGATCATTTTAAATCCGTCAAAGCCTGCAGCCATAAGCCTTTTAGCCTGTTCCAGCATATCCCTGTTATCTTCCCTGTTCAGATATCGTCTCAATCCAGCCAGCGCATAGATGCGTTCCGGTAACAGCAATTTTGCATACAAACTCAGAGCATTGCAGGCAAAATCCGGTTCTTCATACAATGTAATTGCGGGAATGCACAGCGCTTCCAGCCCACAGGTCTGAAGAATTCTTGTGATCTGATCCGCATTCTGTGCACACGGCTGCCGAAAATCCCTGATCGGACACAATGCATACGGTTCCATAATATGGCAATGCAAATCCTTGATTCCACAGCCGGCTTTACTGTTCCTTCTTTCCAGAACAGCCTGTTCTTTTTCCATTTTCTCCCTGTTTTTGCTCTCATCATACCCCATCAGCCATATTCCTCCTATTTCAATCCTATATCTCAATAAGCATCGTTTTATTCCTTAATTCCTGATGATGCAACTCCCTGTATGAACCATTTCTGAAAAATAATGTAGATTACCAGTACAGGCAGTGTCAGCAAAATCACGCCTGCCAGAGAAAGGTTAGGTCGGGCGAAGTATTTCGCCTTTACCGTATTAAGCCCTACCACAATGGGAAACAGTTTCTCATCGGTCAGAAACGTAGCCGGAACAAAATAGGAATTCCATGTCCCCGTAAAACACAGAATAATAATTGTTGTCAGACATGGCTTGGAAATCGGCAGCACGATCCTGAAAAATACACCAGCCCTTCCCAGACCATCGATTCTGGCCGCTTCCTCCATTTCCTTCGGAATACTGTAAAAATACTGTTGTGCAAAGAACACATAAATACATTGGCACACATAAGGCACCGTAATACTTGCCATTGTATTATTCCATCCGATATTAACAATCGTCAGATACATCGGTGTCACAACCAGCTGAAACGGTACCATCATCGTCACAATCACAACAAAACGAAGGAAGCTCCTGCCCGGGAATTCAAACTTCGCCAGTGCATATCCCGCCATTGTTGTAAACCAGACATTTCCAAGCACAATGATTAGTGTCATGACCACCGTATTCCAGATCCAGCGTGCCATATTATATTTAGTGAATAAGGTAACATAATTATCCACAGTAAAATGGCTGAACGGTACCAGCTTATCCACATCGGCCAGCGGAAGGAAAGAATTATACAGTGCATATAAAAATGGCACGATAAACACAAGCAGAATGACGATTAAAAACAGATACAGAAAAAATTTCTTAATGACTTTCATGACAGTCCCCCTTTTTCCTTTCCTCACAACCGATCCGGCTCCGAAACCTTTAAAACACGGTGCCGGATCGTTCTGTCAGGGTATGCTTATGTGCTGTTTATACGCCTTCGCCATCATTCATCAGCTTCTTCTGTGCCACGGACACGAGCATGATCAGGATAAACAGTACGATTGCCGCCGCACAGCCATAGCCCATATCATAGTATTGGAATGCATTTGCATAAAAGTATGTCACCATGGTGCTGGTAGCTCCCGCAGGAGAACCCAGCTTATTCTGGCTGACAGCCACAATCTGATCGAAAACCTGAAACGCACTGATGATACTGTAGGTCATGCCGAAAAACAAGGTTGGCTTCAAGAGCGGTATGGTAATTCTGAAAAATATCTGAATATGATCCGCCCCATCTATCTTTGCCGCTTCTGTCAGATCCGGAGAGATCGTCTGCAGTCCCGATAGATATATGACTATATAAAATCCCGAAACCTGCCAGATATAAATCATCATTACAAAAGGCAGCGCCAATTTCACATCGGTGAACCAAGTGACATCTGGAAAACCGAAAAAATGCAGCACACGAGTACAGATCCCTCCCTGAACAAACAGATACATAAATACCGTAGCCACCGCAATTGAGGAAATAACATTTGGCATATAGTAGGCTGTTCGAAACAATGTTCTCGCGCGTATTTTTGAGTTCAGCAGCCCCGCGATGGGCAGCGAGACCGCCAGCGTCACAGGGACCGTGATGACCACAAACTGTATCGTATGCCTTACGGCAATCCAGAAATCCCCATTTGCAAATAGTTTTTTATAATTTCCAATTCCAATAAACTTTGTCTGTTCCGGATGGATGAAGCTGAAATCATACAGGCTCATATTCAGAGACTGAATCAGCGGAAGCACGCTCCATACCACCCACGTAATGATAAACGGCAGCAAAAACAGATACGCGGTCGCAATCTCTTTTCTGCGCGATAAAGTCCATCTGCGTTTTTTCATCCTGCCCTTCTCCTTTCCCGGAGCAATGTGTAAAATTAAGTGCTGATTACCACAGGGTACTTACTTTATTTCATGGCGTTTTCCACATTCTGAAGAATATCCTCTGCAGTCATGCCGCTTCCTTCCACATACAGCGCTTTCTCCATTTCATTTCTCAGTGCATCTGTGAATTTGTTCGTTTCCGCCGGATAATCAAAACTGGTTGCATATTCTGTCGCCGGAATCAATGCTGCTATCCTTGTATTTTCGTTAAAATAAGCTTCCTGCAGATCCTGGAAAGCAGGAGGATTTCCATATAACTCTGCCACTGCATTCTGTGCCTCGTCACGTCCCATATACGCGCATATTTTAGCCGCAATTTCCGGATATTCCGTAGAGCTTAAAACAACGTTTGTATCACTGTGGGAAGTACAGCCCCAGGTGGTTCCTTTGGGAACCCGGATGATCTCATAATTCATATCAGGTGCCAGTTCTTCCAGTGTTGCAGTATACCATACCCCTCCTGTGGACATGGCGCACAGCCCTTTTGCAAAAACTTCACCGTCCCAGCCAAGCCCCGCCTCCGACGGAGTGATCGCAACGCCTTCCTGATACAGATCAATCAGATACTGTAAACCCTGGGCATTTTCGGGTGTATTAATCGTCTCACCCATTCCCCAGCCTCCTCCAAAGGCTTTCACATACTGTGTCAGATGAAACTCATTGATATTGATACACAGCCCTTTAACGCTGTCTGTCGTCAGAGCTTCCGCCGCTGTCCTGACCTCATCCATAGTCTGCGGCAGTTCACCAAGACCTGCCGCATTCCACATATCCATATTTACAATAAATGCGGCTGGTGCGCCATCCGTAGGAATCCCGTAAATCTTATCATCTATCAGCCAACATCTATGAACTTCCGTAACCCTGTCAAAATCATAATCCTCTTTGGTGATATAAGGCGACAGATCCAGAAACATATTGTTCTCAATGAATTCCATATAATTTTCATTCGTCACTGCAACAATATCAGGTGCAGTTCCTGCTACCATCTGTGCAGGCAGATTCTCCCACATTGTTGTCGTGTCCGGATACCGGATCCATTCGATGGTGCAATTGAACTTTTCCTCTGCTCCATCCAGCCCGGCCCGGAAAGCCTGCTCCTCGATCTCACCTCCGGTAAAGCCGAATTTAATCACAGGCTTTTCCCCTGTCACAGCTTCTGCCTGCTCTGTGACTGCCTCTGCTGCCTTAGTTCCTTCGTCACCGCCCTGATTTACAGCTGGTGAACACCCTATAAGACCTGCTGCCATCACAACCGCCATAAGAACCCCAATCACTTTGTTCTTCATACATAACCCTCCTTCTCTTTGTCTGCTTTGTGATAATCCCATACTAACAATCTGACATCTCAAAATATATACAAATAATTGATGAATCATTTCATATATTGACAACCATTTTCCCAATGCAGACACACAATCAACTATTTTGCACTTTCAATAAAAATATTGCTCTATCAGCCTGATTTTCCCACAAATTGACGATTAATATTTCGTATTATTCCTTCCCATTTGCTATTTTAACCCTTTTCGATACTCTGAGGGCGTCACTCCGACAATACTTTTAAATACATTATCAAAATAAACTCTGTTATTAAATCCAACCAATTCCGAAACCTGATAAGGCTTCAGCGTATGATCCTGCAGCAGTTTCTTCGCCTTGCCGATCCGTATCTGATTCAGGTATTTAAAAATATTCGTCTGTGTCTCCGCCTTGAAAAGCCTGCTGATATAACCTTCCGATACATAAAGATATTCTGCCAGGGATTTCAGCGTAATCTGTTCCTGATAATGGTCCATCATATAACCTATGGCCTGTCTGACCAAATAATTATCACTCTCCGCCGGCACAAAGAATTGTCCCAGATTCTGTTCGTAGCCTTTGCGGAAGATTTCCATGGCGGCATGCACGGATCCTGCCTGCTGCACTTCTCCCGCTAACCACTGAATTTCTGCCAGTGAAAGGGTAAATATATCTCCCAGCATAAGCTGAATCATCCGTTTGAAATATTCCATTCCCACCTCCTGGCAGGCAGACATTTCCTTCTCATAGCTTTCCAGAAGCCCATAAAAAGTCTGCGTTTCTCCGGCTGTCACCGCCTCCTTGCAGGCAGCACAAAATCGTTCTGCAAGTGCAATAAACTGCCGCTGCATGGCTGCCGCATCATAAGGTTTCCACAAAAAGAGTTCTTTCTTCTCCTCAAAGAAATGTCTGCTCAGCGCCTCCTCTGCCTGCCGAAGTCCATCCCGGAACCGGCCTTCTCCCTTCAGGGTACCGCTCATACCCAGAATCACCGAAACATTGATGAACTTTTTCAGAGATAGCTGAAGCTTTCTTCCTAACTCTAACAATTCGAATTCCCCATACTCTTTCTGACAGGAGAGCATAACATAAAAATGATTCTCCTGGATACAGGCGAACCGGCGATTTGGAAACCGCATCAAAATTCTTCCCGCCACCTCTTCCACGAGATCCTGAAAATAATTCTCTCTTTTATTCTCATATCGTTCCCGGATTCTGTCATAATCCGGAACGGCAAAGGCCAGGAACAAAACCCGATCAAATTTTCGTTCCTCATCTTCATTCAGCATTTTTTCATCCCGCGTCTTAATAAAACGCTCCAATCTTCTGCGATCCTTATGAAGGACTTCCGCCGTCTGTTCTGTGTTCTCCTGTTTTGGCCTGTTCTCCTCAATGATAGAAAGAAGCGTTCCCTCTTCCAGAGAGTGCTTGAGCAGATAATCACTGGCACCGGATTTCAGAGCCTCCCGAACCAGAGCGAATTCCTCATGGCAGCTGATCACTACGATTGCGGCTCTCTCTTTCTTTCCGCGAAGCCTTCGTATTACCTCTATTCCGCCGATTCCCGGCATAGTGAGATCCAAAAGCAGCAAATCCGGGCGTTCGGCCTCGTATTTCTCCAGTGCCTCTGCACCGCTGCCTGCCTCCCAGATAATGCAGCAGTCATGCTTTTCCCATTCGATAATTGAACGGATGCCAACCCGGACCAAGATTTCGTCATCAACAATTGCAATTTTCATGGTGTCACCGCCCCTTCCATTACCAGTTTTGGGATTTTCGCTCTGGCGATAGTATAATGTCCCGGCTCACTCTCAAAAGAAAGCCCGTATTCCTCTCCAAAACACCTGCGTATCCTCATATTGACGTTGTTCACTCCGATTTTATTCAGTCCTTTTCCATCCTCTTTTTTTAATGTCAGCACCCGAAGAATTGTTTCAGCGTCCATGCCGCAGCCGTTGTCAAAGACCTCAAATACCACGTCCCCCTCCTCTTCTCTGACCGAGATGCGGATCAACGCATTCTTTTTCCAGTCCTGAAAGCCATGGTAAATCGCATTCTCCAGCAGCGGCTGCAGCAGAAATTTAATTGTCTTACAGGACAGCAAAGTCTCGTCCACTTCGTATTCCACCGTAAAGCAGTCCATATAACGAATCATGAGTATCTCGCAATACAGACGGATAATATGCAGATCCTCTTCAATCGTAATATACTCTCCCTGAATCTGTGTTGTAAGCCGAAAGAGCTGGATCAGGTCATCGATGGCGCCAGTCACATTATCCGCCCCTTGTACATCGGCCATCCAACGAATGGAACGCAGTGTATTATACAGAAAATGAGGATTGATCTGCGCCTGCAGTGCCATCAGCTCTGCTCTGCGTTTTTCTTCCTCCGTCCGATAGATTGCATCCACTGATTCCTGAATGCGGCCGGCCATCTCATTAAAGGCCTCGGCCAAAACTCCTGTCTCATCATTTCCTCCTTTAGCCCGGATACTCCAGTTACCAATCTTCATTTCTTTCAGACACTCGCTCAAACCTAGCAGCGGCCTGGTAATAGAATCTGCCAGCAGATAAGAAATCACCACCAGCAAAAGCAGAATCGCTGCAAGTACCGTGAATAACGCCTGCCGGAAACGAATCAGTTCCTCATACATGACCTGATACGGTATAATTTTGATCAATTTCCATCCATATCGTTCCGATGTCTGTACCACACCTTCATATTTTTCGCCCTGAAAGGAAAAAATCTTACGTTCTCCCTGTTCCAGTATACGAACCAACTCACCAGCTTCTTCTTCCGTTACACCCACACCATCCGTATAGCAGATCATGGCGCCGTTCCTGTCTGTCAGCACTGTTACTCCTCTGTCCGCCAGACTGCTCAGTTCCAGTATATGCCTTATCGCACTCACCTTAATATTCAGCTTGATTACACCGGCAGAGCGATCCTCTCTGGCATCTGAGACCATACTCCTTCCCACGGAGATATATTGTCCCTTATCCGACAGAAATTCGTCATGATGCAGGTCAAGGACCACTGCAAGCCCTTCTGCCTGTTCTATCTGCCGATACCAATCCTGACCGATAAATGCCTCATAGGTATTAATACTTCCTACAGGACTCACACCCACCGCATGAATCGTCCCCGTATTCTCCGCAGACCACTCTACAGAACGTATATAAGCATTATTATAAAAAATACCCGCATAAATCGCGCTGTAGATCTCCTGCGTAGCGCGTATCTGTTCATATTTCTGCTGCTCCGGTTCGATCCTGCCGTAATCCTTGACCAAGAGCTCCGAAACCGTTTTATTAAGCATCGGATATTCTGTCAGACGAACGGCATTGTCCAGAATAATCTCAACATTTTCGATCGCCTGCTCATTATTCTGCTCCAACAGGCCATGTACCTTATCATGAACCAATTCAGAATAATACTTCAACCCCAGTACCCCCATTACCACAATCACAAGCGCCGCCACCATTATCTGAAGACCAAATATCTTACTCCGTATACTGATAAATTTCCCCTCCACATCCTTTCCCCCTTCCCCGTTACCTTTCAAAGCATCTGATCAGTTAATGTTACGATTCCATCCATCCTACGAATTCCGCTTTCCCGGCAGATGTGCCTGCTGGATCCAGATTCCCAGCATAATAAGAAGCAAACCGGCAAACTGTCCCATCAGTATCCGTTCTCCCAGCAGTACCGCGATCATAACGACCGTAACAAAGGGTGTCAGAAACGAAACAGCCGCCGCAGTCTCCAGAGAGCAATGTCCCAACATATACAGCCACAGATAATTGCTCAGCGCGAAAGAAACGCCTCCCAGCCAGACAGCCAAGGCTACAGCACATGCCATGTCTCCGTCTGTCAGGCAGGCTGTCACAAACCCAAATGAGGAGAATCGCAGAACCGCCAAAGCCGACAGCAGCGTTCCTATCGCCATATAACACAGATTAGACTCTGCAATCGGAAGTCTGATCCGAGCTGAAAGGACAGAAAACAGCGCCCAGCAGCAGGCTGCAGCGAATGCCAGTGCATTTCCCGTCATATCGCTGAGTCTGACGCTGCCCGGACTGCCTCCTGTCAGCAAGACGATCACGCCGGCCAGCGCGGTCAGACTGCTCAGAAGAACCCGCCCGCGAAGCCCTGTCCGTTTCAGCCAGGCATCAAACACAAGAATCAATACGGGAAAGCAATAATTAATAATAGAGGCTTCCATAGCCGGCAGCCGGTACAATGCCAGATTATAAAAGAAAAAATACCCCCATGCCAGACAACCGCACAGAAGCAGTTTCCCTCTCTCCCGCCTCCACAGCACCTTATCGGAAAATTCTGCATTCTTCTCTGCCTTCATCTGTCCGGCCATCTCACCGTTATCTGTCTTGATCCGCATTTTCTTCCGCGCCTTTACCTTTTTTCCAAGACATATACCGACATAGACCAGTAACGCAGACAAAAATACAAACTGATTCAGCTGAAACACATCCAGTTCCTGCAGAGCTTTCTTACTCCCCGCGGAATAGCTCCCCCACGCAAGCAGCAGTACTGCGGCAAGAATTCCCTGTCGATATTTCTTATTCATAGTATTTTATTTCCTTCCACATAAGTATAGTAAAAATTACGATTTAATACAATTTGTTCATTCTGATTACCATTTTTTTCAATACATATTGCTTTCTATACTTACCGCTTTTAATGAACAGCAGTAAATAATGAAAGCCCGGAGGGCATTCTCCGCCTCCGGGCTTTTTGGTTTCTGTTTACTGGAATTGCGGCAGATAATCGGCAAAGGCTGTCAGACTATCCTCCAGCAGATGCTTCGCCACCTCAATATCATCAATCATCGGATCCAGACAAAGCGCTTGAAGGGCAAGCTTTCTGTCTCCCTCTACCATGGCTTTCACCGCTACGTCTACAATCTCCTTCTGCCTGTTGCAGAACACGGCCGGTATCTTCGGCAGTTCCCCTACCGCCACACCCTGAATGCCATGAATTCCCATAACGGCCGGCACTTCTACGACAGCATCTCTGTCCATGTTAGTGATCAGCCCTTGCGTATTTGGCAGATTCACGGCGTAATCATAATGATGACTGTCGGTCCAGACAGAAGCCATGATAATCTCGGCCCTTTCGGTTTTTACATGCTTTAATCCGTCAATTCCCTTTTTGCCGTCGGCCATATCCGCAATATCCTGCCACATCTGATCCCGCATCAAATCCTGCCCCTTCAGCGGATACATCTGAATATCATACCTCTCCCAACCGCCTCTTGCCCGGTTAGAGGTAAACGGCATATATTCCAGAAAATGTGCGTCACCAGAGGTAGGACACTGATCAAATGTTTCTATGATGCTGCGGGTATAAGGCTCAAATTCTTTCTGTTCCAGGAACAGCTTCTTAAACAGCGGTAACAGTTCTTCGCCAGTCTGTTTGTCCTTGATCGAAAGAAACCAAGTGAAATGATTCGTCCCGGCCGCCAAAATATCTAACCTCTCGTGTGCCGCATCTGCAATCCTGTGTTCTTCCGGATCATGATTCCAACGGAAACAATAATCGTGATTGATAGAAAGCCCCAGTGTTCTGCCAAGGATCCTTCCTGCCATCATATAGCCAAAATCAATCTGATGACAGATTCCGACCATCTTAAGTTTGGTATACCGTGCCGCCGCAGTACAAATCCGCGTCATGGGGTTAGTAAAATTCAGCACCAGTGCATTCGGGCACAATTCTTCTATAGAGCGAAATACCGGCATCAGGAGTGCAATGTTCCGTGCTGCATGGAAGAAACCTCCCGGCCCGCCGTTCTCCGCATAGTGAATGATTCCATATTTCAGGGCAATCTCGTGATCTTTTTCCCAGCATGCTTCTCTGTCAATCGCCACCGAAATGATTACAAAATCGGCTCCGGGCAGCAGTTTCCGGCAATCTGTATCCTGACCTATCTTCATCCCCGCATCCCATTCTCTGTTCAGTCGTTCCGCCAGCCTTGTAATCTGCCCGAGTCCTTCCTGATTCAAATCACACAGATACAGCTGCGCACCATGCAGTTCCTCCGTCCTCATAATCGCACCCAAATTTGTCAAACCAAAGCTGGCGCTTCCTGCCCCAATTACTACGATCTTAGGTCCTTTTCTCATAAGATTTCCTCCTTTGCTAATAGCTCTATGGTTACCCAAAGTTTCACTGATTTCCAAACACCAAAACGGAAGCCCCTATCAATGCCGAACTGCCTTCCTGTCCGGCAGGCAGGATCTCAAAGTCCTCCAGAAAATCCTCCCTTCCTGCCGCCAGCCTGCGCAGCAAATCGGCAGCCAGAAAATAATAGTTTTCCATCACGCCTCCCCCCAATATGACTACATCGGGCTTAAAGGCAAGTAGCAGATTCCACATACCCCGCTGAAAATATCGGCAAAGTACATCCATCGGCTCCTTTGCTTCCACCTCCCCTGCAACCCATGCCCGATACAGGCCGTCAAAATCTTCATATCCCGCCCGGACAGCCCTTTCATTCAATGCCGTTTGGGACCAGAGACTTTCAAAACAGCCTCTTTGTCCGCAATAACATGATGTATCCGCTGCGCCTACCGTGCTGTCAATCACCATATGCCCAAGTTCAGGATGGTATTTATGTCCTGCACGGTAGAGACGGTTATCATAATCACATACGGCCACTCCGATTCCGGTACCGAAACAAGCCATCAGAACCCTCTGATTTTCCAGCCCATGAGTCTCTATTTCTCCCAGCAGCGCGCCGTTTACATCATGTTCCAGAAAGACATCCTTGCCTGTCTCCTCCTTCAGCCGTTCACAGATCCTCAATCCCTCCCAGCCAGGAAGCGTATAAGGATTCTCTATCACACCGTCAATACAGTTAACCGGTCCCGTACATACGATTCCTATTCCCTCCAGTTCCTCATACCTGGCGCCGGCTGTCTGACATAATTCCAGGAAACCATCCCTCAGTTCCCGCAAATTGCACAAAGCACCATCCCTTCCCATTCTGGTGGATAGTTTCTTCTCCGCCAGTATTCTTCCTCCTGTCTCTACGATACCAAGCCGTATTTTTGTCCCACCGATATCTACAGCTCCACACACCGCCATAAACTGACTCCCATCCTTAACTATCCATATTATCTTGCCTCTTGTTCTTCCATGCCCAGATTCTAACACCCCTCTATTGCCTCTACAATAATCTACCGGGAGTTGGTATATATTTTATTCACATGTGCAATTTTGTTTGCATTTGGAAAGATATGTTTTTGGGGGTTCCTATGAAAGTATGACTTTCCTATTAAAAAAGGCTGTGCACTTTTTTGTGCCGCAGCCTTTTGGAAAAAATTTATTCTCCATCTTCGTATATCTCTATCCGGAGTACCTGTGCCGAACCGTCCTCCAGATTTCCTGTATAATATACAAAAATCTTATCATTCAGTTTCAATCCTGAATCTTTTACTTCAAAGGTATAAGTATTTCCTTCCATATCGGATACATTCAGGGAATCTGCCGTCGCCTCATTAACAATACAGTATAATTGTTCTTCTCCTGCCGCAGCAGCATTATCCGAAGTTTCCTCCGATGCTGTCCCCGTCTCCCCGACGGTTGTCTGCACTTCGGATACGGTCTGGCTCTCCGAGGGCTTTTCTTTCTGTGTATCCTGGCTGCCTCCGCAGGCGGATATGCTTATAGCACTGAGAATTCCAATTACAATCATCCATTTTCTTTTCATTTTATTGTCTCCTTTATGTTTTTCTGTTATATAGATGAAACCTCTGCCGATAAAGTTTAATTTTTTAATTTTTTATTTTACAGACATCTATCTCTAAAATTATAGCAAGACAGTTTTTGTTATGTCATTCAGCAGTCATTCCTTATCTTTCTGTTTTTACCTTATTTTATCTCCTCTTTTGCAAATGCGAGATAAAATCGCTGCATTCTGGTTCCCCCAATTTTATCTGAACCTGCAAAAAAAGATGCAGCTGCCGAAATCCCCTTCGGCAGCCACATCTTTTTATCTCTTATTTCCAATCTTCTACAATATCAGTCCCCGGAAATATTTAATTGTAAAGTCAACGCCCTTATCTCCAAGCTCACCCTTCCAGGTTTCCGAATGCGGCTCTATGCTCAGCCTGCCATTGTATCCTTTGGCATACAGTGCGGAAAGGAAAGCCCCCCAGTTCGTCTGATCCATCCCCGCAGGCGGATCGTCAAACCGTTTTCCGCCAATCACAAGGGATCCCTTCAGATGCACATGTATAAAACGATCTCCCCAGTCCTTTGTCTCCTGAAGATAGTCCCCTCCGTCATAGATACAATGGGAAGTATCATACTTGATATACAAATCCTTCAGATAGCCATGAATCACGGTATATGCCATGGGATTATTTACAAAATTGTTCCAACGGCAGTTATAAACCGCAATTTTTACGCCCTTTTCCTTGCCGCGGGCGATCAACTTTTCAAAATACGCGATGGCGAAGCTACAGTTCTCATAATAGGAAAGCTCTTCCACATAATTACAGCCCGTAATATACACACCGCATTCCAGGCGGGATGCCGCGTCTATCAACCTGTATTCCAACTCCAGTTCTTCCTGCCGGATGCCGTCCTTGCTGATCCGGTCGCTTCCCCAGCGGCCCATGGCTCCCACAGGCATTTCATACGCCTTGCTGAAGCTGATGACCTGATCCAGATGCGATAAAAACTCCTCAGCCCTGTCGTTCACATCCAGCTCCACAAAGGAAAGGCCAAGCTCCTTCGCTTTCCGGAAGTTTTCCTCTTCTATCCATGATATAATTCCTAATTCCATTATTCTGCCTCCCGTCCGCAGTCCCTTTATCCTGGTTATTTACTCAAAATATACTGTTTTCCCGCTCTTAGCCGCTTCATATATCGCTTCCAGAATTTGTGTTACGACAAGCGCCTGCTCGGACTTGACTGTAAGGGGTTCTCCGTTCACAACAGCGTTGTAAAAGATCCTCTGTTCCACATCATCAGCCTTCTCCGCAGCCCCGTCAAAAAAGGCTACGCCGCCTGCGCTGAAATCAGGTGTTTCCACACACTGCCTGCCATACTCCACCTTGTTGATACGCAGGCCGTCCGCCATATCGGCACCGGCTTTGGTACCGCAGAGGCTGGTCTGTGCCTCTCCAACATCCAGGCTGTTGATGGCCCATGAGGATTCCAGCACGATAGTGGCTCCGTTTTTCATTTTGATGAATCCAAAAGCGGAATCTTCCACCGTAAACTTCTCCGGATCCCAGTCTCCCCAGGCATTTCCTGTCTCCGTCTGATCCGCCAGCTTGCGGAACACGGATCCTGATACGGACTCAGGCTCATAATTGTCCATCATCCACAATGTCAGATCCAGCGCATGGGTTCCGATATCGATCAGCGGCCCGCCGCCCTGTTTTTCCTCATCGATAAAAACACCCCAGGTGGGAACGGCCCTTCTGCGGATAGCATGGGCTTTCGCATAATAAATATCACCCAGATCGCCGTTTGCGCAGGCACGTTTCAGATACTGGGAATCCGGCCTGTAACGGTTCTGGTAGCCAATGGTGAGGATTTTTCCTGTCTCTTTGGCTGTTTCCACCATTTCTTTGGCTTCCGCATAAGTTTTTGCCATGGGCTTTTCACACATTACATGCTTGCCGGCCTTCAGCGCGGCAATCGTGACAGGCGCATGGGCATTATTGGGAGTGAGGACATAAACTGCATCCAGATCCTCCTTTATCAGCTCCTGATAATCCGTATAAACTCTTGCATCAGGCGTACCATACTCTTCCTTTGCCTTGACCGCACGTTCCTCTATCAGATCGCAGAACGCCACAGCCTCAAAATTTCCGTTTCTTTTTATTGCAGGAAGGTGCTTTCCGTTCGCGATTCCCCCACATCCCACAATTCCGATTTTCATTGTTTTCATGCTCTGTAAATCCTTTCTTCCTTTTTCCGGCCTGCTGCTTTCTTATTCCATCATACTTCTGAGACAGCAGATACTCTTTTTCATATTTTCCATCGGACTGCCGAAAATATGGCTGTCCTGCTCCACCACAAGCCACTGAGCGCCGCATTCCTGCGCCTTTTCCGCAATCGCCTTAATATCCTGCACACCGTCTCCCACGGCAACCAGCTTCACTTCTCCATCCTGGATGAAGTCCTTAATATGTACGAGAGGACACCGCATCCGGTATTTCTCCAGATACGCCAAAGGATCTTCCCCCGCCACTTTTACCCAGCAGGTATCCAGCTCGGTCTCCAGATCTTTCGGGCTCTGGGATGCGTAAAGCTCATCCAGGGGAGTTTTCCCGTCTGCTGTTTTCTCAAATTCGAACCCATGATTGTGATACAGAAGCTTCATTCCGTATTTTCTGCATTCCGCCGCAATCACCGGAATCGCTGCCAGAAATTCTTCATATCTGCTGCCGCCGTACCTGCGATCCTCTGAAATGCTGGGAATGGCCACGTAACTGCAGCCGATGCTGTGATACGCCCTGACCGTATTCTCCAAATCCTTATCAAATTCATCAAAAGGCACATGGGCCCCGATAGGAGTCAGACCCGCCTCATCAAGCCATCCTTTGATCTCATCAGGCGTTCTTCCGTAGAGTCCGGCAAGCTCCACCCCGTCATATCCCAGCGATTTCAGCTGCTTCATTGTTCCGGCAAAATCAGCGCCGGCTTCTTCCCGCACGGAATATACCTGTGCGGCAATTGGCATTTTTTCCATAAGATTTCCCTCTTCTTCTATAGATTATTATTCTTCAAAGTTTATTACCTGGTTCTTATCAGCCGACTCGAAAATGGCTTCCATGAGACGCATTACCCGCATGACCTCGTCCAGCTTGATCCGGCTTTCCTGTTTCCCCTCCAGCACGGCCATCACGTTCTGATAGAATTCCCGGATATCGCCGGATACTTTGGGCAATTCTTCCGTGTAGATGCTGTCCTCTCTTCTGGGCGCCATGGTTTTGGTCAGGCCCGCAGCGGTAATAACGGGCACCACATCCTTCTCATCCGTACCGTTTGCACGGACAATACGTCCGTTCATGCTCCAGTCCTCGATCAGCGCACTGCCGTCCGCGCCAAGCACGTACCATCTGGGAAGCTGGATAAAATTGCTGGTTCCCACTTCCACAAAGATATGAACGCCGTTGGCAAATCCCAGATCCGCACTAAACCCGTCATCCACAAGCTGATTGGTCACATGTGTAACTGTGGCATATACGGTGTTCAGTTTTACGCCGGGATAAATAAGCATCGCCTGATCCAGCAGATGAACGCCCCAGTCCAGAACCATTCCTCCGCCATGTTCCTTTTCCTGCCGCCAGTCCCCGGGAATTCCCCTGGAACCGTGTACCCTGGATTCAATCCGAAAAACCTCCCCCAGTTTTCCTTCCTCCAGAATTTTCTTTACGGTCAAAAAGTCCTCGTCCCACCGGCGGTTCTGATGAACGGTCAGGAAATTTCCCGTTCTTTCCGCTGCATCCATCATTTCCTGCAGATCCTTGGAGCTGAGTGTCACCGGCTTTTCCGAAACCACGTTTTTCCCTGCTTCCAAAGCTGCTATGGCCACACTTTTATGTACGTCATTAGGAGCAGCGATCAGTACCAGATCCACCTGCGGATCTGCGAGCAGCTCCTCCAGTCCTGAATAAACTTTAACGGAAAGGGTTCCGGCATACTCACGCCTTTCCTCTTTAATGTCCCAAATACCGGCCACTTCCAGATCTTCCAGATCCTTAATCAGATTGTAATGCCAGCCGGCCATGCCGCCGAATCCGACCATTGCTATTTTATGCTTCATAATATTTCCCCTCCGGCCTGTTCTATTATTTAAGCCCAGAACATATTTCCCTTATCTTCGTAAATCAGCACATTCTTCAGGAACTGAATGGCCTTCAGCAGCCCTTCCCTGCCGGACATCAGGCTGTCTTCATGCTCGATGCTGATAGCGTAGTCGTATCCTGCCAGACGCAGCTCTGAAATAATTGCTCTCCAGTACTCTTCCCCATGTCCGTATCCCACAGCGCGGAAAATCCAGGAACGGTTCAGCTCATTCCCATAATGTTCCGTATCCAGTACCCCGTTCAGCGCGGTATTGATGGAATCCACCTTCGTATCCTTAGCATGGAAATGGTACAAAGCCCCGGCCTTTCCAAGCTCACGGATACATGCACAGGGATCCATTCCCTGCCAAATCAGATGGCTGGGATCAAAATTGGCCCCGATTTCCGGTCCGACAGCTTCCCTGAGACGCAGCAAAGTTTTCGTGTTATAAACACAGAAGCCCGGATGCAGCTCCAATGCGATTTTGTGAACCCCATGCTCTCTGGCAAATGCTGCTTTTTCCTTCCAGTACGGGATCAGAACCTCATTCCACTGATATTCCAGAATCTGTGAAAAGTCATCCGGCCATGGGCAGGTCACCCAGTTGGGCACTGCATCCTGAGGGCTTCCTCCGGGACATCCTGAAAAAGTATTTACCACCGGTACCCCCAGCTTTTCAGCCAGCAGGATAGCGTTTGTCAGATCGTCGTCAAAAGATTTGGCAATGGCCTTGTCAGGATGCACCATATTGCCGTGGCTGCTGAGTGCACTGATTTCCAGGCCATATTTGTTCAGGGTATCCATAAACGCTTTCCGCTTTTCCTCATCTGCCAGCAGCTCTGCCGCATCACAATGAGCCTTACCCGGGAAGCCCCCGCATCCGATTTCCACCATCTGTACCCCATTTTCGGAAAGGAATTTACATGCGTCATCAAATGACAGATCTCCCAATGCTACTGTTAAAGTCCCCAATTTCATTTTTTTATTCTCCTTGTAATCCACTTTTATTTATAGGAAAGACTGTCTTTCCTGTCTGTCAGTCTCACAGGAACCGCGATCTGACAAAGACATTATAAAAAAAACAGCAGGGGAATGATAGGATTCCTCTGCTGAAAGCACATATGATTCTGCTGATTTTAATTTTTAATTACTTCTAAAGGCGTGCATCCATAGAACCTCCGGAACATCCTTCCGAAGTTGTTATAGTCTGAAAATCCCACCGCGTCGGCTACCTCCGCTGCGGTATAAAAATCCCCCTTTTTTAACAGATGCATGGCCTTTTTCAGACGTATTTCATTAATATACTGAAGCGGGGGCATCCCCATGCTTTCCTTAAATAAATGGTTGAATCTGTCTTCACTCAGATGGAGCAGATCCGCCAGCTCCCTGTTGCTGATGGCTTCCGTATAATGCTGCTCAATATACTGATTTACCGTATTGAGCCGCTCCAGCTTCTTTCTGCGCTTTAAGCTGTCGCTGTTCGAAAGCATTTCCTGTACATAATTGCGCGACAGATAGGTTATTATCTGCAGCAGACCGCCTTTGCAGGCCAGCTTATAGCCGATGTCCTTTTTCTCATTTTCTTCATAGATCCGGTGCATGATCCGCCCAATTTCCGCATCTTTCTTGATCCAGGGCTGAAAAAGGATATTCTTGTCCGCCAGTTCCTCCGACAATGCTTCCATTTCAAAGATCATTACAAGAACCTCCACCGGACTTCCGTAACAGTAGCCGGCATGGATCACATTGCTGTTGGCTATGACCAGATCTCCTTTTTCTCCCGGAATTTCCTGCTGATCCAAAAGGAATTTTGTCCTGCCTGAAACCACATAATGCAGCTCGATGTGCTCATGCCAGTGAGGCGAAAAATACCATCTCTTCTCATGAACCCGATTGATATGCAGCTGAATGGGAAACTCCTTGTCATTCAGGATCTTTTTCTCATAAAACTTTAATTCCTTTTCCATCTCTGTGCCCCCCGGTACCATCCTCCCATAGTATAAGAAGCTGTCCCCCGATAAAAGTATGTTTTTGCCATTATAGCATATAATTCTGCTGTTTTTAAGAGGGGATGTTAATTTCCGGATATGCAGATATTCAGCCGCTGCTGACCGTAATACAGTCCGTCCGAAGCGGAAATATTTATTTTATTTCCCTATTTTTTTCAAGATTACAATACCATATATCCCCAGCATAAGATATACGATAAGACTGGCAATAAATGCGAGCGGCGGATATTCGCTTTCCAAGGTAAAGCAAAAGGGAATGCCGCAGAAATCTATAAAGGTGTGAAGAATAATTGGTACCCACAGGTTTCTGGTTTTACAATATACCGCCCCGAAATAAACACCTAACGCTGCCGCCCACAATATTTTACACATAATTATGCTGACAGGCAGATGCATTGCACCAAAAGCATGGCCTGCGCCAAATAATACAGATGTACACAGAACAGCATACAGTGCCACATTTCTATTTGATTTTAATAACTTTTCAATGATATTCTGTAACAGGCCCCTTAAATAGAGCTCTTCTATTATGCCAACCCCTATGTAATAAACAATCCCTTCTATAATTACACGCAGAGCAGAAGGAGTATTATTCAACGGCCAGAGTCCTGTAATGAGCGTTACCGTTACTGCTGCTGTGGCTGCGGCAGCTGGCAGTCCATACTTCTTTAATCCGCCACAAATCCCGTTAAGTTCAAGCCCAAAGTGCCAGGATGAATTAACAAAATTTCTCCAAAGCCAGCAGAGAAAAAATGCAAACAGGAAATTTGTCATTAATGTAAAGTATATGGGATTTATATCCGCTATGTTTATATCGGGCAATAATGCTGCCGGTAACCCTGTCAGCTCCATAAAAGCCATTATAACTGTCAGGACGAGTGCTGTAGTCAGGGATTTTTTCAAAGTATCGTCTCCTTTAAATGAATGCAGTAAAATACAAAGCTGCCTTACTCCTGATACCCGAAGTGCCATCCTTCTATTATATTAAAATCAGTCCAACAAAAACTCAAACTCCCGAAATATCAAATTATCCTTAAAATCAAAGATGTCCAGGGAACGCTCTCCTTTATCATTAATAAGATAGGCTATTACTCTTGTATTATCGGCTGATATCTCCATAAAATTACAGGTAAAACGGACATCTGTGTTTTCATAAGCTTTGGTGATATATGCAAGGTACTCTTCTGTGCCATGGATTGTCTTTGCTTCAGCAGAGTATAACTTCCAGGTGATTTCGGGATGAAGAAATGTTTTATATGTTTCCCAATCACGGGTATTTTCGGCTGTAAAAAATGCGGTTAACGTCTCTTGAATTTGCACGATCTTCCTTTCTCTTTTACTGATTGGCAGTTGAAGAGCTATTAATTATTGCCTTAAGCGTATCATCAGAGCATAAACATACTTCCTGCCTAATCTCGATAGGTTTCTTCTGGTTGATTTCATATAACTCCTGAATCATATCCGGAATTCCATCACGAAACTGTAACAGACAGTCTGCATGATATCCATGCCATGCATAAGCGATTGGCTGGGGTCTGAATTCTGAGAAGAAACATAATACTGCTGCCTTACACCTCATTATAGAATCTTCTTCGATTTTCCCTTTATTGATACGCATCATCAGGTCGTATTCCTGTCCGGCAGGAATATCTGCATAAGCGTACCCATGGAGAAAATACAGACAATTTTCAGCATTCCGGCATTTGCGGAAATTATCCACCAATTGAGGATCCACATGATATTGTATACTGTTTGCTTCTATTTCAGGAATCAATACATTACGAGAAAATTCCGGGTGGAATCGTGCCCAAAGAATCAGTTTACGGTCCTGGATTCTTGAATCTTCATGAGCTAACATTTGTTCACCTCTTACAGTCAATATGACTTTTCATCAAATGCACATCCGTTCTGGTTTTCACTTCATTCCGTTTCCTGATGAGCTGGAATTAATTACTTTTATCTTCTCCCCGAATTTTCATGTTTTTCCGTTCTTCCAGTTCTTCAATCTGCTTCATTAAACAATGTGAAAATGTTCCCTCAACAGGTACTGCTTCACCTGTTGTATAATAATCAAGAAGGACAATGTTATTATCTTTGTCAAAACAAAATATCTCATCGCCATTTCCGACTATGGATAAAAATGGTATATAGTCTGTAAAGCCGTCATCATGCAACTCTTTCGTTTTTTTACGTATGTCCAGAAAATCCGGTATTTCATCAGCGATTCCATAAACAATGATTCCACGGCAGAAGGACCAGAAGGGTCCTATGTCATACTGTTTAGCCCGCGGCCATATTTCTTCCCGAACCTCCATGTAAAGACCGCCTAATGGAGACATGGTAAATTCCCTGAATTCTGCGGGAAGCTTTATTTTATATTGGCTTTCAAAATCTTTCACATCTTTTTCAGACGGCTCATTTCCCATGCAGGCTACGACTTGATAGGTCTGTTTGTCGTAGCTGTGAAAATAATCATAAACTTCTTTTATTGCCATGGCTGTACCTCCCTTGATAAATTGCAATTTTAATTAGACTATATATTGGGGATAGGATGTCTTCTTATTTGTTTGTTTTGATATTCTATTTTAAGAAAATATATACTTAAATTTATTCATTTAATTTATTTGTATTATATTCCACTTTTAATTCCTCCGCCAAATATTCATCACTCATACAATGCATATCGGAAACACCCTCACTGATAAGCCGATAGACCTCTGAG
>OLQH01000075.1_pt1 | contig 117432 bp, 111 predicted proteins | sample 1672671 | NCBI WGS metagenome assembly OLQH01 (sample SAMEA3136712, study PRJEB25190) | human gut metagenome | reverse complement strand
AGATGGGAAGGATGGAAGAACTGTGAATTCCAGTTTTCTGCTATCATAAAACAGAATATATCTGACAGAACGCACCGTAGAAATACGGTGTTTTTTGTTACCCCAAACCCATAATTCAATACATAACCACAGGTTAGTACAAATACCTTATGTGCTTTTTTGAAAGGCTTAGAAAGGGATATTTACCCCGATTTTCGCCCCGAGAAATGACACAAATAAGGCTTAATGTATCTTTCCTGTGGTTTTTATTTTCGGCAGGAAAGGAGGATTGCTTGCTATGCCGAGAATGAGCAAGAAGCGGAAACAAGAGTGGGCGTTGTTTCTGAATGAAAGAAATCGCATTACCTACAACGGACTTTGCAGAAAATGCAGTAGTGAATGTAAGCAGAGTTTTCGCTGTGTTGTGGTGCATTGCCCAAAATATTTATCGAAAAGGAGAACAAAGAACTATGAAAATGATTGAAAATGAAATGAATGTAACTGTACATCTTGAAATTATCAAGGCAAGCGAAATTGAGCCGAAAGAAGTGAAATGGCTGTGGTTATCCGTATATTCCGTTTGACAAGGTTACTCTGTTGCAGGGCGATCCCGGCAATGGGAAAAGCAAGTTAATGTTATCAATCGCCGCCCTGCTCTCAAATGGAGAACCACTTCCATTTACTGATGAAGAAGAAACCGAGCCTATGACTAATGTATAATTGAATTATAAGTTGTAGAATCTCTACTGTAGTTACTTGCACATATTTATTCCAATGGGAGGGAATTTTGATTACGGGAGAAAATTTATTAGAAGAATTGACATTGGAGCAAAGGCAAAAATTACTGACATTGCCAGCCGAACTGAAACATTTCACTTAGACTCAATGGGCTGCAATATATGGGATCGAGCCTATGACACAAACACTTTTCGACAGTATTCAGTTGGAACGCTTGAAAGCATGAGAGGAACTGGAATCTGCTGCCCTGGATACATTTCTGAAATATCCAGAGTTTGCCCTTAATTACAGCAGTCGGCTCGAAAATGCCTTAAGCACTTCAAATACTATCTCTTCTGACGATACAGAAGAAAATTTTAAGAAATTATATGAAAAAATGCGGCATTCTACATATGAGAAATTTCAATATGATATAGGCGCATAAGCTAAGAAAAATCAGGAATATTAAAATTCTGACTTTCTTGTAAACAATTATGTCACATACGACATTATCTCAAATAAAAAACAGGGAACCCTCTTATCATCAAATTTTAGGATATACCTAGATAATAAAAGAGTTCCCTTTATTATGATTTATCTATTATTACTCATTCAGCTCTTCAAAGAAATCATTAAACTCACACTCAAAGATTTCTTTCATGGCCACCAGTTCGCTTACTTTAATATTCATCCGATTTGTTTCCAGCTTCGCATAGGTACTTTTGGAGATCTGGATCCCCTTGAGATTCATTTTAGCAATCACCTGATCCTGTGTAAGCTTTCGGCTATACCGTATTTTCTGTATGTTCCCGCCAATGTTCATATCCGGTCTGAGTTTCTGCATGATATTCCCTACCTTCACCAATAATTCGTTATTAAGAAACTTTTGTATTGATAATAGCCGAGAAACTTCATATAATGTTTCGTGATAAAGAAATATTTCATGTAAAAAATCACAAAGGAGAAAATGAATCAATGCAAGAACAAACAAGAACCCCCGTCTTCCAAAACAGTGACGGCACCTGGGGACACCTTACCAAAACCATAAATCCGCTTATCTGCACCATTGAATATGGCAGCAGTACCAGATTTTCCTCAAAAGAAGAAGCCGAAAAAAGTTATCAGAAATCCATGGATTCCTACCAGGATCTTCTTTCCATGCTAAAGAAGACCCGCAATGTTCCTTTTACCTTTTCAGAATACCTGGATTACTGGATCAAAGAAATCCAGGCCTTAAGACGTATAACCATCGCTAGGTCAAATGAAAAGAATGTTAAAGATCGTAGGAATCATTTTTTCTGATCATTGTGCTTATCGTAGCAACATTATTGATTTGGTTTTCTCAAAGCCGGCGGTAGTAGACGATTATATAAAGTTCAGACAAGCGGTGAGATTGAAACAAAGTATCCTGCTGTGTTAAAACATCTTGCTTCATGGGGATTTATTGTTATGGCAACCGAAGAAGAAAATTCGTGGAATGGGTTTTCTTCTGAGATGTGTTTGAGAACGATTATCAAGTTTAATGAGACAGAGACTATTGAAGGATGGGAATCGAATCCATTTTACGGTCGTGTTAATATTGATAACATTGGTGTTTCTGGACACTCTCAAGGCGGTGTAGGTGTTATCAATGCGGCAACAGAGAATAAGCATGGATAATATGATTAAGGCGATTTTCTCTGCAAGTCCAACGAATATGACGATGGCACAGGCTTTGCAGTGGGATTATAATCCAAGCCTAATTTCTATCCCTGTGTTTTTTGTATCAAGTATGGGCAATGGCGATGAAAATCTTGTTGTATCCGGCACTCAGCTTCAAGAAATATTTGATGCTGTTCCCGATACTGTTACGAAAGTGATGGCTCGAAGAACAGATGCAGAGCACGGCGATATGCTCAGCGTTGCCGATGGATATATGACAGCATGGCGGGAGTGTCATTTTCATTTGCTTTTTCTCTATCTTTCCCTATAGCATCCCATGCATACTAAGAAGAGTGCTCATTGTTTCTGCTGATTCGCACATACCACGTTTCAGCCATTCTTCAATCCAGCCGAGGATACCGTTGGCAACAAAGACAACGGTGTAGGCGGTCATATTATCCATTGTTTCAGAAGGTCCCCAAAGGGTAAGATAGCTTTCTTTGAATAAATGGAATAATCCACGCATCTGGATTAACATCATCATATCACCATGTTGTTTTAGATGCATAAAAAGATGCCCGAATAATTCTGCATTCGAGTCAGAGTTTTTTTGTTTCCATTCATTATCCCATTCGGATAGCAGCTGATAGAGATATTTTTTTATAATATCTTCTTTGTCAGCATAGTTCCTATAGAAGGAGTTGCGGCTTACCTGAGCTTTTTTTGTTATTTCCCCAATATTGATATCGGACAATTCTTTCTCCTTCAGTAATTCCAATAATGTAGTTGTAATTTGTTGTTTCACATAAGTGTTCTTATCTTGATTATTCATGATGGTACAAATCTCCCTGTTTTGTGCCATTTTTTTGAATGGCTTGATTTTAGCAAAAATTGATGATACATTTGGCACAACATAGATGGTACAAAAGTTCCATCAAAATGTCAAGGAGGAAGCATGAAAAAAGTACTTAAAATGATAGGAAAAATATTAGGAATCATTCTTTTAGTGATACTTGTGATTGGAATTATCGTTTATGCATTTGTATTGCAATATCCAAAGTTAAAGGATGATCCCAAAGTTGGAAAATCATTATACGGATACCGATGGAAAGGAAAAGATTTTGTATCATAATGGTTATGTGAATTATACAGAGACCATGAAAAAAGTGATGGAACAGGCAGGGATTAATGATGCAGATACCGTTCTTGTGACAGGGTACAGTGCCGGAGGATTTGGTCCTGCTGGCTGATGATGTGTTTACAAATTATTTCCCGGATGCAAAAAGCAAAAATGTGCTCGTAGATGCATCCTTACTTCTGAATAATGACTGGCATAGTATTGCAACTGATGTCTGGCAGACACCAAAGGAGATATTCGACAAACTGGTAAGTAACAATCTTACTTTTGACTGCTTTGCTTCATTACATAAAAAGTATGGAGACGATATCCATCTTCTTTTTGACTGTTCAACCAGAGATGGTGATTTGGCAAAGGTGCAGAATTATTTTGATGATGGAATTATGGATGTGGATGAAAAGCAGGCGGATGAGTTCCAACAGATACTAAAAGAGGCAATACCTGAGTTTAAAGAAGCTGGAGTAAGCCTGTTTATCTGGGATGGAGTACCTTGGTATGATGATCTGAGAAATATGACAGCACATACAATCATTGCAACCCCGGCAGTATGGATACCATTTGAAGATCAAAAAAATCTGTTGCAGAATGGCTGACAGATGCAATTGAGGGGAAAATGTCTGATTATGGAGTTGAACTGATTGATAAAAAATATGATTAGTACGAGAAGGAGAAAGAGATGTCACTTACAACAAAACGAGTAATACTTATTGCGATTATTGTTATTGTAGCATTCATTTTAGGAAGATTAGCAGTTAGAGCATTTATGAATTTCCTCTTGGGAGGAACCTTGTTTGGAGGGAATATTTTATGATGGAAATAAGTAAAGAAAAGAAGGAGAAAAAGAAAAGAATTGTGCCAATTTGGGTTTGTATTCTGATATTTATAGGTGCTTTTTTTGCGGGGATGATTTCAAAGGTTGCTATCAAGCCTGCATGGAGCACAAAGTACACAGCTACCTGGTCTGAGGAACTTGGAACAAAGATTACAGATATTTCCTATGGAGAGGCTAACAAATTTGACCTTTATTTGCCGAAAGATTCGACAAAGGATACCTATGGATTGGTTATTTATTTGCATGCAGGTGGTTTTACATCCGGAGATAAGACAGACGATGAAAATATGCTTGCATGGCTTTGCAGTAAAGGATATGTTGCAGCCGGTATCAATTATACCCTCCGCACCGATACAAACAATGCAAGTGTATTGTTACAGTCCAACGAGATTAAGGAAGCTATTCCTATAGTAGTTGAGGAAGCGAAAAATCAGGGTTATAACATTGATAAAATGACCGTAGCCGGCGGTTCTGCAGGACATGCTTTGGCAATGATTTATGCATACAGAGATGCGCAGGATGCTCCGGTACCGGTTGTATTTACTTTTGGAGCTGTAGGCCCATCTTGTTTCTATGTGGAAGATTGGGGTGTTTATGGACTTGATCAGAATACGGAAGAATCAAGAATTGCAGCAGCAAATCTGTTCAGTGTTATGGGTGGCGTAGAGATTACTCCGGAAGAGATACAGAACGGAAGTTATACAGAAAAAATGAAACCAATATCCGCAGCAGAATGGGTGAGTAAGAATCCAATCCCAACAGTAGTTGCGTATGGTACGTGCGATAAAGTTCAGCCATTCCTGGCATCATTAAGATTGAAGGAAGCATTAGAAGACAATGGTGTGGATTATAAATATTATGAGCTGCCACATTCAGGACATGGGCTTCAGAATGATAATAGGATTTCGGAACAATGGATGGAATCAATTGATGAATATTTGAATAAGTATATGCCGGTGAATTGATATGAAAAAGAAAGATATCATATTTTTGTTTGTGATAGTAATTATCGCCATTATATTAGGAGCAGTATGTGGCAAATTATTATTGGATAATATCATATGAAAAAGAAAACCAAAATCTTAATATATGTCATTACATTTATTGTCGTATTTCTAATCAGTGCCCTAATAAGGATTATGTTATTAGGGAGTGCTCCGGAAAGACTGATAAAAGTGGAATGGGACGAAAGTGTAGGTGAGATATATAGTAATCTTGATTATGAGAATGACAACGGAAATCAGTATGACCTGTATATTCCGTCAGGCTTAGATAAGTTAGAAAACCAGTATTTGATTCTGTTCATTCATGGTGGCAGTTTCAATTCCGGTTCCAAAGAAGACGGAGAGAGCTGGTGTAAATATTACGCTACAAAATGGTACATTACAGCTTCTGTTGATTATACGTTGCAGAATCAGGGCAAGGACGCATCAATCTATTTAATGAATGAAGAAATTGAAAATGCAGTAACGGCAATAAAGCAGAAGACAGAGGAATTGGGATATCATATTGCAGGAATGGCACCTTGCGGAGTGTCTGCGGGTGGAACGCTGGCGATGAATCTTGCATATAATGGTAATTCTGCGATTCCGGTCAAGTTCGTTTTTCAGTTGGCTGCGCCTACATACTTTGCCCCATCTGAATGGTCATTACTTATGAAAGTTGACCGATTGGATTCAGAAGAGAAATTTTGCAAAATGATGACGGGAAAAGAGTTGGAGGACTATGATACAGAGATTCAGAATATTTCCCCGGCGTGTATTGTAAATGAGGATTCCGTTCCATCGTTAATTGGATATGGACTTATCGACCATTGTGTGCCGTTAAGCCAAAAGTATTATTTGATAGAGGTATATGATAGGGACAATGTCATGTATGACTACATTGAATTTCCAAAGTCAAATCATGGCATGTATAACGACTTGGATAAGCTGCAGGAGTTTTTGGACAAATCCCTTGAGTATGCAAGAGTATATTTTACAAATTGATTTCATGATTGGTTTTTCTATTGCTAATGTATTATTTTCATGATTTCAATTATGTGAAGAAGAGACGGTATTACCGATTTACCCACATTTGCATCGTTCCATCAAGATACAATCTTGCATATTCAAGTGGTTCATCAATAGCAAGTGCATTTAATGCACAATCTGATCCAGGTGTTGTTTTTAAATTCTTTTCTGCTTCCCAGCAGTCAATGCGAAGCATATAGCCAGCACTGGTATATACATCAATGCTGTTTCTGTGTGGATTGTATTCTGCAAATATCGTTCTCATCGTATCAAATTTTTGCCCTTATCAGAGTTCGTAAACACTCATGGGACAATATAATGCAAGGGAAACAATAAGAGAAAGCTCACCTGCGACAAACTTAGTGTTTTCAAGGGCTTGAGAGATATTTGATAATAAAATATAACAATTATTAAATCCCATGGAATATATGAAATCTCAATTCAAGTTTATCGAACTATCAAAACGCAAAAAACAATATACTATATAATCAATGGGCGGCCGACTTAATAACGAGATCGTCTGCCATTTTTTATACGTATTATGGCTTCCACAAATTTTTTTCAAAAGAAGCTTTTATTGCTGCAAAAACTCGGCATCCTCAATCTACACAACTAGAAAAACCATGTCTTCGCCAAACAGAGATGAGGCACTCATTCAGATCTGCCGGAAGCAGTTTGTCCCATATTCCTATACCGTAAAAGAATTTTATGATTACTGGCTTTGGTATTATATGTGGAACGAAAAAGATATTTCTTATAATACTTACATGACATACCGGAACATCATATTAAATTACATCGATCCTGCACTCGGCACAATTTCTCTGCCTTCCCTGAAACGGAAAGATCTCTTACAGGTTCTCCTTAGGATTCCGTCTCCCACTGTACGAAAGCATGCCTGCGCCATTGTAAGCAGTTCCATGCAGGTCGCCAGGGACAAAAACTATATTTCCTGCAACATTGCCATGAAAATCACCGCCGAAGTAAACCGGCTGAAGAGGGCAGAAGAGCAGCAGCTTATGGACACATACTCTGCTAGGAAACGGACTGTAAAAGTATATTCTGCTGCCCAGTTAAACTGTCTCCAAAATATATGCCGGCAGGAAGAACCATCCCTTTACCTGCCCATGCTGCTGGCAACAGCAACTGGGCTCCGGATTTCAGAACTCCGAGCCTTAAAATATGAGAATATTGACTTTCTGAATAAATACGCATCTATCGAAACCCAGCTTGGACGCACAAAAATTTCCTTTTGTTTATTCTTTCTGAACAAATATTATGGAAGAAGGAAGAGAACAACTATAAAGAAAAATTTAAGAAATCAAGATAAAAAAAATAAAAATAATAATAATTTAAATTGAATTTCCTGCATATTATGGATATAATAATATCGGAGGTGCAAAAATATGTTAGTAGAATTTCGATTTAAAAATTATAGATCTTTCAGGGATGAAGCTGTTCTTTCTATGGAGGCAGTTGGACTTGCATCGTTTAAAAGCTGTCTGATCGAACAAAATAATATGAAGTTATTACCCGGTGTAGCTATTTATGGAAAAAATGGCGGTGGTAAGAGTAACGTAATCCGGGCATTTTGGTTAGCTGTTCAGTTTATTCGAAATGCACAGAGAATACAGCATGAAAAAGCTACAGTTCCCGTAGTACCTTTTGCACTCAATGATTATTCTGCGAATGAACCAACAGAGTTTGAATTTGATTATATTAATGACGGTATAAAATATTGGTATTCATTTTCTGCAACGAAGCAAAAAATAGTAAGAGAATCTTTATATCATGCACCCAAAGGCCAAAAAGCTCAGGTGTTTGTCAGAGAAGGACAGAAATTTACATTTACTGAGGATAAAGCAAGGAGAAAATTAATAAGTGAAGCGGTAGCTGAAAACCAGCTGTTTTTCTCAGTTGCATGTACAATGAATGATGCCATATGTATTAATGCAATGAAATGGTTTCGGGAAGATATTTTCTTTTCCAGGGATTATACCGACATTCCGAGGCAGCTGCTGGAATATTACAATGACAGCAATATGCTTAAAGCTATTTCGGATTATGCAAAAACAGCAGACTTTGGAATTGAAGAGATGCAGTTTGAGGTAGAAAACAAGGAAATTGGAAACGATCTTGAATTTCCTGATGATATTCCAGAAGGCGTGAAGGCTGCGCTGACATCATTTAGCCAGATTTTGTCTGAGACTTCCAACAATTCGGAAGGCCAGCTGAAAATGAGCCAGGTAAAAGCGAAAACCAGGCATAAGGGCATTAATGCTGCAGGTGAGGACAAACTGTATCATCTGGAATTGGAGGATGAATCAGATGGAACAAGGAAACTGATGTCAATTGCACCTGCAATTGAGTCTGTCCTTAATAAAGGAGGAATTTTATTAGTAGACGAATTAGAGAGGGAATTACACCCTATGCTTGTTAATTTCATTATTGCAAAGTTTCAAAGCAAAAAAAGCAATCCTAATGGTGCCCAGATTATTTTCACCACGCATAACACTGAACTTATGAATTTAGAGTTTATGAGAAAAGATCAGATTTATTTTGCAGATAAAAAAAGGTCTGATGGCTCATCTGAGCTTTACAGCGTGACTGATTTTGTCACCAAGACAACCGATAATATCCGGAAAGGCTATTTGGTTGGAAAATATGGTGCCACTCCTAACATTGAGATTGAAGAGGTGGAATAATGGCAAGAAAAACTGGCGGCAGAGGATCTGGTAAAGTTATTATCAGAGTGTTTTGTGAAGGAGAAAGTGAACAGGCATATACTGAATTTTTGAAGCATAAATTCAGTGATGTGGCTGTAATTGAGTATCCGAAAGAAACTGGGTTATTTGACAGAGCAAGTGATCGTTTTGCTAAAGATCCATTGTACAGAGACTATAAAGAGGTTATTAACGAAATTTGGTTCTTCTTTGATGTTGAAACAAAGGATATTGATAAAGTAAATGAACGGTATCAAATAATAAAACGCTTAAGGAAATTTGGCAGGAATAAAAATACCCGTGTTCGTCTGTTGATGACAACGGGATGTATTGAATATTGGCTCATGCTGCACCGCAGATATTATACACCTTCTTTGCAAACTACTGCTGAGAAAGAGAAAGTGATCTCTGATATAAAGGTAGAAGAGCCTTTATATAAAAAGGGAAATAAAGAAATCACTGCGAAGATAGCAAAAGATTATCCGGTTGCAGTGAAAAATGCCAAAAAGACTTTGGCAAGACTTTTGGATGAAGGTATGCCGGGTTTGGAAGATACTGATGTACGAAATCAGTGGCTGCTCAGAAAATGTATGACCTTTTCCAATGTTTTTGAAGCCATCGAATTTCTGGAAAGTAAGGAACGCTGAAGGAATGGTTTTGGTAACATATTCCCAAATTTCCAAAGTATGTTTGGCGAAAAAGGAATTTTTGAAATGTATAGTGTTCCCACTGCACTATACATTTTTTATTTCTCGTCCTTTTTCCTTTACATAAAAATACACATAGGAGAAGCAAAACAATGCAAGAAAAAAGGACACCTGTATTTCAAAATGAAGACGGTTCCTGGGGACACGTCACCCAGACAGTAAATCCGCTTATCTGTACTATTGAATACAGCTATAATACCGGCTTTCCCTCAAAAAAGGAAGCAGAAGAGAGCTACCAGAAATCCCAGGATGCCTATTCCAACCAGATCCAGCAGCTGAAAAAATCCCGGAAGATCCCGTTTACCTTTTCTGAATATCTGGACTACTGGTTCCGTGAAGTCTACTCCCCTTATTCCACCAGCAAAAGTACCTTATTCAAATACCGCTGGGTCCTGTACCAGATCATCCTTCCACATCTTCAGAATGACGTTCTCCTGGACTGTGTCAGCGAAGAATTCCTGAATAAACTGCTGGATTCCTGCCAGGGATACTGCCAGAATGGAGGCTATTATGCCTATAAGCTGTTAAATATCATCTTATGGTCTGCTTACCAGAATAATTATATTCCGGAAAAGGAATTTCCCACGCTAAAACACTATTCGGACCCTCAGCATAAATCCGTATTCCTTTCCACCGAACAGATCCGGAAACTGCTTGACCAGGCTTCCACAACATCCTCTTATCTGGAAATCCTCCTTGCCCTTTTCTGCGGACTTTCTACAGGAGAAATCCTGGGACTGAAATATTCAGACCTCAATTCCAAAGAACATACCTTAACTATTCAGCGGCTCTGTACCGATAACAGGGCTCATCTTGACACTCCAACATTTAAGAACCTTTTTGGAACTGCCCAGAACCGGACCTTGAAAATACCAGATTTCATTTTCCAGGAGCTTTCCAAACGTAAAAAAGAAAACCGGCTGATCCTGGAAGCCAATCCTGATACAACAGAATTTCAGGATTATGTCTGCCTTGGCGCCACTGCCAGAATAAAATCCACTGCCACTCCCGGCTCAACACTTAGAAGTATCACAAAAAATGCCCTTCTGCCAGCTCTTAACATGACCGATCTCCGACATATGTCAGCCTACATACTGGCAGAAATGGGAGTGGATATCGAAAGCATTTCCCATATCCTTGGACACACAAAACTCAGTTCCACCATCGCATTCTGCTGTAATTTTCCTGATGAAAATAATGAAATTCAATCTGTATTAAGCAACACCCTGGATCCGGTTCTTGGCATCCGGAACAGTCTGGGAAAGGAGGTTTCCCATGCCCAAGGGAAAGAGCATTGAAAAACCATCTGTGAAGGATACTTTCTTTTTGGGAAGCGTTGTATCCTGTCTTCCCGGAAGGAGCATAAGTTTTATAACGTCCCGTAAGAGATACAGTTTCCGTTTTAAACTTGTTTTCCAGTCGGGAGTTTCAAAATCGATCCAGCGCAGTGGCTTTCCCACCCGGAAAGCTGCCCAGCTTGCCAGAGATGAAGCACTCATTCAGATCTGCCGGAAGCAGTTTGTCCCGTATTCTTATACCGTAAAAGAATTTTATAATTACTGGCTCTGGTATTATATGTGGAACGAAAAAGATATTTCTTACAACACCTATATGACATACCGGAACATCATATTGAATTATATTGATCCTGCACTGGGTACCATTTCCCTGCCTTCCCTGAAACGGAAAGATCTCATCCAGGTTCTGCTTGGGATTCCGTCCCCCAATGTGCGAAGGCTCGCCTGTGCGGTTGTCAACAGTTCCATGCAGGTTGCCAGGGACAGAAATTATATTTCCTGTAACATTGCCATGAAAATCACCGCAGAAGTGAACCGGCTGAAGAGGGCAGAAGAGCAGCGTCTTTTGTCCACACCCGCAGCCAGGAAACAGGCTGCAAAAGTATATTTCTCTGCGCAGCTGAGCCGTTTCCAGAATGTATGCCGGCAGGAAGAACCATCCCTTTATTTGCCCATGCTGCTGGCGGCCGCAACCGGGCTCCGGATTTCGGAACTCCGGGCCCTGAAGTATGAGAATATTGACTTTCTGAACAAATGCGCATCTATCGAAACCCAGCTTGGACGCACAAAGGATGCAGATCCTGATAAAAACTACCACTCCATGCAATTCCAGGAAAAGAAGCTGAAAACGATAAACAGCCGCAGGAAAATTGTACTGCCTGACTATGTCCTGACGGAGATCCTGCTGGAGCGGCAGCGTTATGAACACAACCGGGCCACAGAACCGGATTTCTGTGATCTGGGCTATGTCTGCTGCCGCAAAAATGGTTTGCCCTATGGACAAAATTTTTACAAAAAGCCGTATCAGCGTCTGTTAAAGAAATACAATTTTCCAAAGATCGACTGGCGGAAACTGCGCAATTCCAATGCTACCATCCTGGCCAACGAAAAAGTCAGCATGAAAGCCATTTCAAAAAACCTTGGGCATTCCAGTCCGGATTTTACCAATACTGTATATGTAGAGCATCAGCCACTGGTCTATGACCTCAGCAGACAGATGGAAGAGTATGTCTTACTTCATGGGCTTCTGCCAGAATCCCCTGCAAAGAGAAGCCGTAAGATATATGCCCTTCCGGACGACTCGGCATATATGAAATATTTTTCGGATAAAATTTAAACTTTCATTTCTTTATAAGACGCACAGTGTAACAATCTGTTATATTGTGTGTCTTTTTCTTCTGTATAAACAGGCGCTTTTGATTCCAATTCAGCCGAACTTAGTTTTTCCAATGTTTTCTTATAAAAATAAGCCTTTTCTATCATTTTCATACATATTATATATGTCTATAAAATAATTTTATTTAAAAAGATAAATCAGCTAAATTATTTTTTCCCAAAACAGGATTTCAAAATCCGACATATAATAAAGGCAGGAAAATACTGGTTCGAATGCCAGCCATCAGTCGGCACTGATGTTTTTACGCCTTAATAAATAGGAGGTCCTTTATGCAGAAAAAAGCAGAAGAGAACGTATTTTTCTCACACAAAAATTTATGGTGCTGCCATACTCCGGTTGTAAACTTTAACTCTAAGACTATTGAACATCGTACCCGCACAGGGTTTCTGACACGGGACAATGCAGAAAAAGCTTATGAGAAAGCCAGCCGCCTTTTCCCAAAAGAGCTTGCAAAGCTGAAAGCATCCAGCCCGTGTCCATTTACTTTCACGGAATACCTCAAACACTGGTATGAAAAGCTCTACGTCCCAGTGAGTACCAGTGGAAGCACAAAAGTAAAATACCACTGGATCATCTACCATATTATCCTGCCCCGGGTCACTGCCGATCCGCTTCTTCCATATGCAGATGCAGAATATATTGAAAACCTGATCGAATCCTGCAGGAACTATTGCGCAAGTGCAGAATATGCCGTCTATAAATTATTATACAGGATCCTTTATTCTGCATGGGACCAGGGATTCCTTGAAACATGCCTGGCATCTGACATCACAGAACGCAAAGAACCGAAATCCAGCCTTCGTATTTATACCAAAGAACAGCTGAAATTATTCCTGCACGCCGTGCATGAAGATCCATATGCACACCGCCTGGAGTTTCTTCTGGCACTGTTCTGCGGACTGCGTCCTGGTGAGATCCTTGGGCTTACTTATAACAACTTCGATTCCAGCACCCAAACCTTAAACATCCATAAACAATATACAAAAGATGGACGCCTTCCTTCTGAATCAGCAGATTCCAAATACAGCTGTAAGAAGTTGGAAGGAGACCGTTACCGTTCTTTTCAGATCCCGGATTTTGTCTGTGAGGAACTTGTCCTCCGGCAGGAAAAAAATATGTGTTTCTTTCGCAACCATCCGGATAAAAAGGATAATGATAACTTCTGCATCAGCAGCCGTGGGAAAGTAAAAACCCTGGAAACCCTAAATACAAGATTAAAATACATCACGGAAAAGAATGGACTTCCCATTATCACCATGTATGATCTCCGGGATATGTTTGTCTGGATCCTGTTAGAAAAAGACTGCCCCTGGGAAGAAATCCAAAAGCTTACCGGAGGGGTTAAAATGGAACGCTTTTTAGGAACCTCATAAAAATCCATAACAGAAAGGAAAATGATAAAATGCCACAGAACACGATCAACCAGACAAAACTCAAAGACATTTTCTCAAACGGAAACCTGGTCCTGGCAACGCTTTCAGCCCATCCGCTTTACATTACCGCCCAAAACCAATATTGTTACCGTATGAATTGCACCTTCGAATCAGGACGCCGCAAAATGGTTCAGACGAAATATTACGATACAGAAGCAGAAGCCGAGGCTATGTATCCAGTTTACAAAAAACAGGTGGAAGAAAAGCGAATTACTGTTTTTAAGTGTACCGTACAGGAATTCCATGCATACTGGACGCATTCCTACTGTTTTGACAATGCGTACAACCGGTCTATTGCAGCTTATATTCTTCCGGTCCTCGGAAAACATTTCATGGACAACGTGACTGCCAGCGATCTGATGGATATCCTTGCAAAAGTTCCATCTTCCGAATTTTACAGGGTATGTGATGCTGTAACCTGTTTTTTCCGGGATGCACGGAACCATTACTGTACAACGCAGGATAACAGTGCAGATGCAGTCCGCATAATGAAAGAAAGAAAAAAAGCAGAAGAGGATCTGCATAATTATTACGAAGTTTCTTCCGGTACCTATTCTCCCCAGCAGCTTCTCCAAATGCTGCAGATCTGCAAACTGGAAGCACCGGTTCTCTATCTTCCCATGCTTCTGGCATCCACTGCCGGCCTGAGGATTTCAGAAATCCTTACGGTCACGTTCCGGGATATTCATTTTTACAACCAGACCATCTGCCTGCAGCTTCCCGTAAAAGATGATCTTCCCAATCGAACGGATACCATCACCATCCCGGAAGAAAACACGAAAATGGTATACCTGGCCGATTTTGTGATGGACGAGATCCGGCTCCAGAAGGAACGCTTGGAAACCTGTCAGAAAACAGCCCCGGATTTCAATCCTTCCGGATACCTGATCTGGGGACGGAACGGTTTCCAGAGACAAAATAATTTTATCAACAAGCCTTACGCCAGGATCTGCGCCAAATGTCCGTTTCCTACCTTTCCGTGGAAGGAACTTCGAAGAATAAAGTTATCAGCCAGCAGCATGAAACGATTTGCCGAAACCCTTGGGGCTGAAAATTCCGGACAGCCCCAGCCACGCGAGATTCCAAAAATTCCAATTGACAGAAATGACCTAATAGAATTGATGAAATAATCAGCCAGCCAATATATGAAAACCAAATGAAAGCCATCTCTTGAAAACTACCGCATTTCACCATGCGTGTTTAAAAGGGATGGCTTTCATTTTTTGCTTCATAATATAGGAATAAATATTTACAGCAGGAAAGTGACCAAACAGGAATTTTATAATTTCCGTCAATCCTAACAAGATATAATAAATAACACTAAATAACATTTTATAGCATTCCCTGATACTACCTGATATTTTATACTTTTTTCCTGTTATTCTGGCCAGGTTTTCTATATAATGGTCATTTCAATGCGAAAAATCCCATGATTTTCTGAATTTTCTCGAATAAAAATTATATACTTGAACTTCTAAGCGTTTCTGTTTATAATAAAAACACTGTTAATGGTCCTGTTTTCCGGTATCAAAATGGTCTCACGCATTTCCAGATGCTGAGGTTATTTTTTTGCTTGAAAATAGAAAAAAGTGACCAAATCCATTTTTAACCAAAAAACCGGCTTAAAAGTGCCCCTCTGTTTTTCAGTTTTTTCGACCTGACAGACAGATTTTGGAGTCCTAAAACGCATATTACAGCAAGTTACATTTCCTAAAAATTCATGGTTTTATTGTTGTATATGCACAATTATCGAAAGGAATAGTATGAGAAAATTAGCACTTAGTGACGAAATATTGCTTAGTGTTGACAAAGCAGCCCGCTATATCGGCGGGGAAGTCAACTCTATTATGAAAGACAAGGATAAAGTGACCACTAGAGTCGCATTTAGCTTCCCGGATGTCTATGAGATAGGAATGTCTAACCTTGGCATGATGCTACTCTACAATATGTTCAACAAACGCCCAGACGTCTGGTGTGAGCGTGTCTATTCCCCATGGCTTGATTTAGACAAGATCATGCGGGAGCAGAAGATCCCCTTGTTCGCCCTGGAGTCCCAGGATCCGGTGAAGGAGTTCGATTTCCTTTGCATTACACTTGGATACGAGATGTGCTATACCAATGTGCTGCAGACACTGGATCTTTCCCAGATTCCGCTTATGGCAAAGGAGCGAGACGAATCATGTCCTATCGTCATTGGCGGCGGTGCATGTGCATATAATCCAGAGCCACTGGCCCCGTTCTTCGACCTGTTTTATATTGGAGAGGGTGAGACTGTCTATGATGCTCTTTTTGACGCATATAAAGCCAATAAGGCAGCAGGAGGCAGCAGGGAAGACTTCCTTATGAAAGCAGCTCAGATTCCGGGAATTTATGTTCCAGCCTTTTATGATGTTGCCTATAAGGAAGACGGTACCATTGCTTCCTTTGCTCCCAACCGCCCAGGAGTTCCCCAGAAGGTCCAGAAGCAGCTGATCGTGGATATGGACAAGGGATACTGTCCAATTGAGAAACCAGTGGTTCCTTTTATCAAGGCCACCCAGGACCGTGTCACTCTGGAAATCCAGCGTGGATGTATCCGTGGATGCCGTTTCTGCCAGGCAGGTATGATCTACAGACCGCTCCGTGAACGTGACGTGGAGGAGTTGAAAGAGTCTGCAAGAGCCATGCTGAAGAACTCCGGTCACGAGGAGATTTCCCTCAGTTCCTTAAGTTCCAGCGATTACACACACCTGGAAGAGCTGGTAAACTTTCTAATTGACGAATTTAAGTCCGCAGGTGTTAATATTTCCCTGCCGTCACTTCGTATTGATGCTTTTGCCCTGGATGTTATGAGCAAGGTTCAGGATATTAAGAAAAGCAGCCTTACTTTTGCCCCGGAAGCTGGTTCCCAGAGACTTCGTGATGTAATTAACAAAGGTCTTACCGAAGAAGTGATCCTTCACGGTGCGCATGAGGCATTTGTTGGCGGATGGAACCGTGTGAAGCTTTATTTCATGCTTGGACTTCCTACTGAAACCGAAGAAGATATGAAGGGAATTGCTCATCTGGCAGAGCGTATTGCAGAAGAATATTACGATACCGTTCCCAAGGAAAAACGCCATGGAAAGGTTCAGATCGTAGTCAGCACCTCCTTCTTTGTGCCAAAGCCATTTACCCCATTCCAGTGGGCTCCAATGTATACAGAACAGGATTTTATTGACAAGGCAAAAGTGGTAAAAGAAGAAATCCGTGCACAGCTGAACCAGAAGAGTATTAAGTACAACTGGCATGAACCGGATGTAACCACCTTGGAAGGATTCCTTGCAAGAGGTGACCGCCGTGCTTCTGAAGTTATCTTAAAAGCATATGAAAAAGGGGCCCTCTACGATGCCTGGTCAGAAAGCTTCCGCTACGACATCTGGAAAGAGGCTTTTGCAGAAACAGGAATTGACATTGAATTCTACACACTCCGAGAGAGAAGCACGGATGAAATTCTCCCATGGGATTTCATAGATGCAGGTGTTACCAAGGAGTTCCTGATCCGTGAGTGGAAACAGGCAAAAGGCGAAGTAGTTACACCAAACTGCCGTCAGAAATGTGCAGGCTGCGGAGCAAGACGTTATGAAGGAGGCGTATGTTATGAAGGTAAGAATTAAATTCACAAAAGAAGGGCCTATGAAATTTGTAGGACATCTTGACACCATGCGCTATTTCCAGAAAGCCATTCGCCGTGCAGAGCTTCCAATTGCTTTTTCAGGAGGCTACAGTCCTCATATGATCATGTCCTTTGCTGCCCCTCTTGGAGTGGGCGTTACCAGCACAGGGGAATATTTCGATATGGAGCTTACCTCTACGATTCCTACTGATGAAATCTGTCAGCGTCTTAACAACCAGATGGCAGATGGTATTCGTGTTTTGAGTGCCCGTCAGGTGGAAGACGGAAAAGCGAGCAAAGCGATGTCCCTGGTGGCAGCAGCTGATTATCTGGTGGAATTTCGTCCTGGAAAAGCACCGGCAGATGGATGGCAAACAAGAATTTCAGAATTTTTAAAACAACCGGAGATTCTTGTTACAAAAGAAACAAAAAAAGGTGAAAAACAGGTAGACATCCGACCTTTTATTTACCAAATGAATTTACAGAATGATAACCGTATTTTCTTAAATCTTGCTTCTGCAAGTGCCAACTATACCAAACCAGATGCTGTAATGGATGCATTTACCAGCTGGCTTGGACAGGAGCTTCCGGAATTTGCCTGCATGATTCATCGTCTGGAAGTATACGCAGATCTGGGAAATGAGAAAAAACATAAATTTGTATCATTGGAATCCCTTGGCGTGGAAGTTCAATAAACTAAAATCAGGTGAATCAAGTGACAAAATTAATTCTAACAACCATGGAACTTGGCGGTAACAAATGCCATGCCTGTGCAATTGAAGAAGAGAGTCAGATTATGGAGCTTCGCCTGGAGACAGCCTCCCGGCAGTCCATTCTCGGAAATATTTATGTAGGACAAGTGGAAAATATTGCTTCTAATATTCAGGCTGCATTTGTTCTTATTGCACCTGGCGTACGCGGCTATTTTCCTCTTCAGGAAGCAGAGCAGGTTATCTATGCCTCCGGGAAAGCGCCTGGCAGTCCCTTGCGTCCAGGTGATCAGATTCTGGTACAGGTAAGCCGTGATGCCATGAAGGGAAAACTTCCCGCACTGACTGCAAACTTAAATTTTACAGGTAAATACCTGGTGCTCACCACAGGAGAAAAAAAGTTCGGACTATCTGGCAAGCTCTCTGGTACAGAGCGCCACACTTTATCCAGCTGGCTGGAAGCAGAGGCTGCACGTCCGAATAAGGAATATGGCCTGATTGTCCGCACCAACGCAGCTCAGGCTGAAAAGGCTGAAATCCTTCAGGAGCTTTCTTATCTGAAATCACTGTATGAAAAAGTTGCTGTCAACGGAAAAAGCCGCACCTGTTTCAGCCTTCTCTATGAAACAGAACCTGTTTACCTTACCACTCTCCGTGATATTTACAGCGAAAATCTTACGGACATTGTAACAGATGATCCTGAAATTTTTCAGCAAATTACTTCCTATCTGAGGGAAACAAGTCCGGAGGAAGAAAGTAAGGTCCGTTTTTATCAGGACAAGCTTCTTCCATTATACAAGCTTTCCCGCCTGGAAAATGCGCTGGATGAAGTTCAAAAGGAAAAAATCTGGCTGAACAGCGGCGGGTTTATCGTAATCCAGCAGACAGAAGCCTTTGTTTCCATCGACGTAAACAGTGGGAAATTTACCGGAAAGAAAAAAGCCGAGGAAACCTATCGCAAAATCAATCTGGAAGCAGCTAAGGAAATTTCACGACAACTGCGGCTTCGCAACCTGTCCGGAATTATTCTTATTGATTTTATCAATATGACAAACCCAGATCATAACGACGAGCTTTTTCATGTATTGCAGAAATATCTGAGGAAGGATCCGGTGAAATGTAAAGCTATAGATATTACACCGCTTCACATTCTGGAGATGACACGAAAGAAAGTTAGAAAACCGGTAATCGAGGAAATCAGGCAGATAAAGTCAGGAGATTTTTCAAACACGTTCTAAGTAAAACTATAAGAAATTCCTTTTTTCGAATTTTCGAAATTATTACAAACAGCAAACCCGAAATATGGATTTTCATTTTTATTTTTTTATAATTTTTTCGCAAAACCTCTTGACGAAACCAAATCTCCCTGTTATTATAATCAAGTATGCCGCACAAAGAGGTTTAAGAGTCGAGAGACCACCATATTTGGCGAGTAAAGTCTATAGGAGGTGCCACAAATGTACGCAATTATTGCAACAGGTGGTAAACAGTACAAAGTTGCTGAAGGCGACGTAATCAGAGTTGAGAAGCTCGGAGTTGAAGCTGGTGAAACCGTTACTTTTGATTCTGTAATTGCAGTTAGCAATGACGGATTAAAGGTTGGAGAAGACGTTAAGGATGCCAGTGTTACCGCTTCTGTAGTTGAGAACGGAAAGGCTAAAAAAGTCATCGTTTACAAGTACAAGAGAAAAACTGGATATCACAAGAAAAACGGTCACAGACAGCAGTTCACTAAAGTGAAAATCGAAAAGATCAACGCTTAATCTGGTGTTTGTATGATTACAGTGACAGTCACGAAGAAGAACAATTCCTATACAGAGTTTACTTCAAAGGGGCATGCCGGTTATGCCGAGGAAGGGCAGGACATTATCTGTGCTGCAGTTTCCGTTCTGGTGATCAATACCGTAAATTCTCTTGAGACTCTGACCCACGATCAGATTTCCGTAAAGGAAAAGGACGGTTATGTTTCTTTTACTTTTACAGAGTCTGTATCAGAAGGAGGAACCCTTCTTATGGATTCCCTTGTTCTCGGACTGACAGAAATTGAGCATAGCTATTCAAAACGATATTTAAAAGTAAAAGTCAGGGAGGTGTAACGACATGATGAAAATGAACCTTCAGTTATTCGCACATAAAAAAGGTGTCGGTTCTACAAAGAACGGCCGTGATTCTGAGTCCAAGAGACTTGGTGCCAAAAGAGCAGACGGACAGTTTGTAAAAGCTGGTAACATCCTTTACAGACAGCGTGGAACTAAGATTCACCCAGGCGTGAACGTAGGCTGCGGTAAAGACTATACATTATTTGCACTGACAGATGGTGTTGTAAGATTCACCAGAAAAGGACGCGATAAGAAACAGGTTTCTATCGTTCCGGTAGAGGCAGAATAATCAGTTTGGCGTAAGGGCTTCAAATCGTTCATGGTTTGAAGCCTTTTGTTTACAGTATAAGGAGCGACTTTATGTTTGCAGACAGAGCAAAAATCATTATCCGTTCTGGTAAGGGCGGAGACGGCCATGTAAGCTTCCGCAGAGAGCTGTACGTACCCAACGGCGGTCCGGATGGCGGGGACGGCGGAAGAGGCGGAGACGTTATCTTTGAAGTGGACGAGGGACAGAACACTCTGGGAGATTACAGGCATAAAAGAAAATTTAAAGCAGAGGACGGAGAAGAAGGCGGCAAAAGACGCTGCCACGGCGGAGACGGCAGGGATATTGTTCTTAAGGTTCCGGAAGGAACGGTTATTATGGAAGCAGAATCCCGCAAGGTCATTGCCGACATGTCCGGCGATAATAAAAGACAGGTTGTGTTAAAAGGCGGAAGAGGCGGAAAAGGCAATCAGCATTATGCAACTGCCACCATGCAGGTGCCGAAATATGCCCAGCCGGGACAGCCTGCTCAGGAGCTTGAGGTTCTTCTGGAACTGAAGGTGATCGCAGATGTGGGGCTGGTGGGCTTCCCAAATGTTGGAAAATCTACCTTCCTTTCCAGAGTTACCAATGCCCAGCCAAAGATTGCCAATTATCATTTTACAACATTAAGCCCTAACCTGGGCGTTGTGGATACAGAGAACGGCGGATTTGTAATTGCAGATATTCCCGGACTGATCGAGGGTGCGTCTGAGGGCGTAGGCCTTGGTCATGAATTCCTCCGCCACATTGAGAGAACCAGAGTTCTGGTTCACATTGTAGATGCGGCTTCTACAGAAGGCCGTGATCCGGTGGATGATATTTATAAGATCAACAAGGAGCTGGAAGCTTATAATCCGGAAATCGCAGCAAGACCTCAGCTGATCGCTGCCAACAAGATCGACTGTATCTTTGAGGACGGTGAGGAAAATCCGGTGGATCGCCTGAGAGCTGAATTTGAGCCAAAGGGAATTAAGGTATATCCTGTTTCTGCGGCAACAGGTCAGGGAATCCGTGAACTACTTTTCGGTATCCGGCAGCTTCTTGATGAGAGCCCTGCGGAGCGTATTGTATTTGAACAGGAATTCTTCCCGGAGGATGTTCTTATTACAGAAAATCTTCCTTATACTGTCACAAAGGCGGAGGATGATCCTCATGTCTTTGTTGTGGAAGGACCGAAAATTGAAAAAATGCTGGGTTATACCAATCTGGATTCTGAAAAAGGCTTTGCCTTCTTCCAGCGTTTCCTTAAGGATGGAGGTATCCTTGATGAACTGGAAAATGCCGGCATAGAAGAAGGCGATACCGTGCGCATGTACGGATTTGACTTTGATTATTATAAATAAGTGATATTTTAGAAAGGCTGGTTACAGTTATGACAAGTAAACAGAGAGCTTATCTGAAAAGCCTGGCAATGAAAATGGATCCGGTCCTTCAGCTTGGCAAGGGAAGTGTCACACCGGAGAATACAGCTTCTGTGGATGAGGCGCTGGCAGCCAGGGAGCTGATCAAGATCAGTGTTCTTCAGAACTGTCTGGATGATCCCCGCCAGATGGCGGAGGTTCTTGCAGAAAGAACACATTCCCAGGTTGTTCAGGTGATCGGACGTAAGATCGTACTTTACCGGGAAGGAAAAAAAGACAAGAAAAAAATCATTCTGCCATAATACAGGAGGAATGAATATGGCTTCACATCGAAAAAAAATAGGAATCATGGGAGGAACCTTTGATCCTGTTCACGTAGGCCATCTGATTCTCGGAGAAAAAGCATATGAGCAGCTGGGTCTTGACCGTGTATGGTTCATGCCAAGCGGAAACCCTCCGCACAAAAGAAACCGTCAGGGCAGAGCAAGCAATGAAGAGAGGATTTCCATGGTGCAGAAAGCCATTGAGGGAAATCCTCATTTTGAACTTTCGCTGATAGAAATGAACGAAGACGGGTATACTTATACCTATCGTACTCTGGAGCGGCTGAAACAGGAAAATCCGGACACAGATTATTATTTTATTATCGGAGCAGACTCACTTTATGATTTTGCCACCTGGAAGGAGCCTGCCCGGATCTGCCGGGCCTGTACCATTGTGGTCGCTGCCAGAAATCATGTTCCCACTCTCAGTCTGGATCAGGAGATGACATATCTTTCTCATCAGTACGGGGGATGCTTTATCCGGCTGGATACGCTGAATATTGATATTTCCAGTCAGCTGATCCGGCAGTGGATCCAGGAAGGAAAAAGTCTTCGCTATTATGTTCCGGATCCGGTGGTTTCTTATATCCGTGAACATCATATTTATCTTGCGCCAAAAGGAGAACCTGAATACAATGGCTGAATACGATTTTATAAAAATACAGAAAAAACTTTCAAAATATCTGGATGAGAACAGATTTCATCATACCCTTGGCGTTATGTATACCTGTGCAGCTCTGGCAATGGCTCATGACTGCCCCATAGCGGATGCGCAGCTGGCAGGACTTCTTCATGACTGCGCCAAATGTATTCCCAACAAAAAGAAACTGAAAATGTGCGGGGAAAACAAGATTCCGGTAACAGAATTTGAAAAGGAACATCCCTTTCTTCTCCATGCAAAGCTGGGCGCTTTTGTGGCAAAGGATAAATATGGGATCAGAAAAAAAGAAATTCTTTCTGCTATTGCTTTCCATACAACAGGAAAGCCGGATATGAGCCTTCTGGAAAAGATTGTTTATATTGCAGATTATATTGAGCCGGGCAGGGACAGGGCGCAAAATCTTCCTGAGATCCGAAAAATTGCCTTTCAGGATCTGGATGAGTGCATGTATGTGATCCTGAAAGATACCCTGGATTATCTGGAGGAGACTCCGGGAGAAATTGATTCTGCAACAGAAGATGCGTTTGCTTACTACAAAGATTTACATACAAAAAGGCAGGGAAGCTGATTCTCCTGCCGGAAAGGGGCTTTGATCTATGAACAGAGAAAAGGAAATGACAAAGATTGCTTTAAGAGCTCTTGATGACAAAAAAGCCATGGATGTAAAAGTAATTGATATTCATGAGGTTTCTGTACTGGCAGATTATTTTGTAATTGCCAGCGGAAGCAACCAGAATCAGGTTCAGGCTATGGTTGACAATGTAGAAGAGATGCTTACAAAAGCAGGATATGAGCCAAAACAGATTGAAGGTACCAGAAATTCAAGCTGGATCCTTATGGATTACGGCGATCTGATCATTCATGTATTTGATGAGGAGAACCGTCTCTTCTATGACCTGGAAAGAATCTGGCGTGATGGAAAGGTTCTGGAAATGGAAGAATTTCTGGCTGAATAAGACAGTCTGCATAAGACTGCTTATCAAGCTCAGGTTTACAGTAAAATTATTATGTAAACTTAAAAAAGAAATTCTCAGCAGGAAGAGATTTTTGAGAATCCTGCGGTTTGTAAAAATAATTTCTGATAAGAAAGACGGATCCCCGGATGCTGTGGATGAAAACCAGCAGCTTCCGGGGATCCTTTTCTGTCTGATCTGATTAATTATAAAAACGAAATACGCCAAATACTTTGCCAAGGATCTGAAGATTTCCATGAACGAGAATTGGATCCATCTCATCATTTTCCGGCTGAAGACGATAGTAGCCGTCTTCTTTATAAAAGGTTTTGACTGTGGCTGCATCCTCCACAAGAGCCACTACCATATCTCCGTTTTCAGCAGAGGACTGCTGTTTTACCAGAACCTGGTCGCCGTCAAAAATCCCTGCATTGATCATACTGTCTCCCTTTACTTTCAGAAGAAAGCTCTGGGCATTTGGCATAAACTCTGCCGGCACAGGGAAGTATCCCTCAATGTTTTCCACTGCAAAAATAGGCTGCCCTGCGGCTACGGTTCCGATTAAAGGAACATTTACAACCTCTCTGCGCACAAGATTAAACTGATCGTCAAGGATCTCGATCGCTCTTGGCTTCGTTGCGTCTCTGCGGATATAACCGTTCTTTTCCAGGGCTTCCAGATGAGAATGAACAGAGGATGTAGATTTCAGATGGACTGCCTCGCAGATCTCACGTACTGCCGGAGGAAATCCTCTGTTCAGAATCTCATTTTTAATATAATCCAGTATTTCCTGCTGTTTTTTACTGATTCTGCCGTATGCCATATTTTTACCTCCAAAATTTCCGCTTCATTCCGTTTTCGCTATTATACCATACTTTTTTCTGGATAGCAAACAAATATTCGGAAAATATGTTCGTAAACTGCAGAAAATTTATATTCCGGTTTATGGACCACAGAGAAAAAACTGTCTCTTTTTCTTGTCAGACAGGGTCTAAAATGTTACAATGGGTTCGTATATCTGAAAAAAGTTATTTAAAGGAGGCATTTTTTTGCCTGATCACAATAAATCACCAAGAAGCCCGGGGCTTCTTTCAAAAATAAAAAATATTTTCGGCCTGAATATCGGAACCATTATTTTTGGGGTGCTGCTGCTTTATATGATATTCAGTATGATCGTATATCTGACATCTGATACCGTAGAATCCTATCAGGTCATTTCCGGGCCTCTTTCCCGAAATGAAACATACACAGGGCTCGCCATACGTGAAGAGTCCATTTATAAAGCAGATTCTGACGGATTTATCACCTATTATGCGAGAGAGGGCAATAAGATCAATGCCAATGGACCTGTTTACGGGATCAGCAGCTCTAAGGCAACAGAAAACAGCGCCGAGCTGACTCCTGAAGAACTGACCAGCATCCGCAATGATATGATGAGTTTTTCCAAGGGCTTTAATCCAAGCAAATTTAATAATACGTACAGCTTTAAATATACTCTGGAGGGAAATATCCTTCAGTATGCAGGAACCTCCGAAGGAGGCGCGGTATCTCTGGGAGGTCAGGCGGTTACAAAAGCAGACAGCGACGGAATTGTTCTCTATTCCATGGACGGCTATGAAAATAAAAGCGTATCCACTTTATCCGCAGTGGATTTTGATCAGAATGCTTACCACGAAACTGATCTGAAAACAGGCGGTTCCATAAAAGCGGGAGATCCTGTTTATACTCTTATCACTGATGAACGCTGGAGTCTGCTGATCCCTCTCAGTGAAAAACAGGAGGCAAAGCTTGCTGACAGAACGGCTGTCCGGGTGAAATTTTTGAAAGACGATAAAACTCAGAACGGAGATTTTTCTATTATAGAGATCGACGGCCAGAAATATGGTCAGATTGATTTTAACAAAGGACTGATCCGCTATGCTTCTGACCGTTTTGTAGAGATTGAGCTTGTGACCAACACTGTTACCGGGCTGAAGATTCCTCTGTCTTCCATTGTGACCAAGGAATTTTATACCATTCCGTCCAAATATGCCACAACGGATAAAGAAACTCAGCAGACTGGATTTATGGTGGAGGGTACGGACAAAAACGGAAATAACACTTCTGCCTTTGTTGCGGCTGATATTTATGCACAGATCGAGGACGAGAGTACTGAAACAGAAGAAGGAAAGGAACCGGACTACATTTATTATGTAGATAAAAAGAAATTCAAAGAAGGCGATGTGGTTGTCTGCCAGGAGGATCAGAGCCGGTATGTAATCAAAGACGTAGGAGTTCTGGAAGGCGTTTACTGTACCAATCAGGGATATGCTGTTTTCCGCAGGATAGAGGTTCTTGACCAGAATGAAGAATACGCTATTGTATCCCAAAATACTTCTTATGGACTTTCACGGTACGATCACATTGTACGTAATGCAGACAAAGTAAATGAAGAAGAGATTTTATATTAGTCTGGAGGCAGGAATTTATGATAACAGAAAATCTGGAACAGGTAAGAAAAAACATTGACGAGGCATGCAGAATGGCAGGGCGTGACCCGAAAGAGGTTACTTTGATCGCTGTAAGCAAAACAAAGCCGGTATCCATGCTGAAGGAAGCCTATGATGCAGGCGCCAGATGCTTTGGTGAAAATAAGGTACAGGAGATCATGGACAAGCATCCACAGCTTCCTGAGGATATTCAGTGGCACATGATCGGTCACCTGCAGAGAAATAAGGTCAAATACATTGTTGATAAGGTTTCCATGATCCATTCTGTGGATTCTCTGCGCCTTGCGCAGACTATTGAGCAGGAGGCAGCAAAGCATAATGTCTGCGTTCCTGTTCTTCTGGAAGTGAATGTTGCTCAGGAAGAAAGTAAATTCGGACTGAAAATGGACGAGGTTCTTCCCCTTATTGATACTATTGCAGATTTTCCTCATATAAAGGTACAGGGGCTTATGACCATTGCTCCTTATGTGGAAAATGCAGAGGATAACCGTGATTTTTTCCGACAATTAAAAAAATTAAGTGTTGACATTGAGGCAAAAAACATTAATAATGTTAGTATGAGCGTTTTGAGTATGGGGATGACCGGAGATTATCAGGTGGCTGTCCAGGAGGGCGCAACAATGGTTCGTGTGGGCACGGGGATTTTCGGAGAAAGAAATTACGTGCGATAGCGAAACAAAGAATAAGATTGGAGATTAAAATGAGCGTTTTAGATAAGCTTTTAGATGCAGTGAAACTGAATGACGATTACGATGAGGACGATTTTCTGGATGATGATATCCTGGATGAATCCGATGATGATTTTCTGGATGATGACGAGGAAGAAAAGCCGGTAAAGAAATTTTTCCAGAAATTCGGAAAGAAAAAAGAGGATGATTACGACGAGTATGATGAACTGGACGATGAAGAGGAGGAAGAACCTGTTCAGAAATTCAGTCCGAAATCTGCTTCTTCTGTTTCCAGAGTTACTCCTGTAAAACAGGAAAAGCCGATCCGTACTTCATCCAGTAAGATCACTCCTATGAGAAGCAGCCGCAGAAGTTCTCAGTCTGTGAATATGGAAGTCTGTGTGATCAAGCCGACATCCATGGAGGATACCCGTGAGATTGCAGATACACTGGTTGACAATTCTACTGTCATTCTGAATCTTGAGGGGATTGATGTGGAGCTGGCGCAGCGGATCATTGATTTTACTTCAGGCGCATGTTATTCTCTGGGCGGAAGTCTTCAGAAAGTATCCAGCTATATCTTTGTACTGGGACCATCCAATGTTGACATTACCGGTGATCTCCAGAATATTCTGGGAGGATCTGTTCCGTCAGTAAGAGCAGGATATTAATATACGATGGAAAAAGACGATTTTTTCATTAAGAGAATCCGGGAACTGGCAAATCTCTCTTATCAGAGAGATATTGTCACCTTTTCGGATTTTCTTAATTTAAACGAACAAAATCTGGTAACAGGCCAGGCAGCGCGTTTTCCGGGGATTGTTATGGAGAGCCAGGGCGGATATGACGGGGCGGAGCGTCAGATGATAGCTTTTTATCCCACAGATCTGGGATTCTACTGGGAATATCCGATCTGCTGTCTGAAAATTGAACCGAAGGCAGCGAAATTTTCGGAGGCGCTTACACATAGAGATTATCTTGGAACCATTCTTGGTCTGGGAGTGGAACGCTCTGTGATCGGAGATATTCTTGTAAAAGAACATGGGGCCTGGGTGTTCTGCCATAACAAGATCGCGGATTTTATTATGAAAAATCTCTGCAGGGTCCGTCATACAACTGTAACTGTATCAAAGGTAGAAAACCCGGAGGAGCTTCCCGGTCCCGGCTTTGCTGCAGTTTCCGGAACCTGTACGTCTGTGCGTCTGGATGCTCTTATTGCCATTGCCTTTCAGGCATCCAGAAGCAGCATGGTTTCTTATATCGAGGGCGGTCAGGTTTTTGTAAACGGAAAGCTGATCACTTCCAATGGATATGAACCAAAAGAAGGAGATATTATTTCTGTCAGGGGAAAAGGCCGGTTTATTTTTGAAAAAATTTCCGGAAAAACCAAAAAAGGCCGGACAGGGGTCAGTCTTTTGAAGTATGTATAAAAGAACAGGAGGTGTTCGAGCATGGAACACAATATCTTAAACGTTCGCCGTGAGGGAGAATTTTATTATCCTATTTATTTTGAAGAAGACTTTGCAGAGCTGTGCAGCGGACTGAAAAAAGAAAACCTGGTGGGCAGAAGGGTTTGTATTGTATCAGATTCCAATGTATTCCCCCTATATGGAGATAAGGTAAAAAAAATACTGGAGTCTGTGGAAGAATCTGTGGATGTTTTTGTCTTTGAGGCAGGAGAACCAAATAAAAATCTTGATACCGTCCAGAACCTGTACCGCACACTGATCGAAAATAAAATTGACCGTACCGGCTTTCTGATTGCCCTGGGAGGCGGAGTAACCGGAGATCTTACCGGTTTTGCCGCTGCCACCTATCTTCGCGGCATTGATTTCATACAGATCCCCACGACGCTGCTGGCGCAGGTAGACAGCAGCGTAGGCGGAAAAACAGGGGTGGACTTCCAGCAGTACAAAAATATGGTAGGAGCTTTTCATCAGCCCCGGCTTGTATATATGAATATGAATACTCTGAACACCCTTCCTGAAACAGAGTTTATCTGTGGAATGGGAGAGGTTCTGAAAACAGGTCTGATCTGCGACAGTGAACTGTTTCGTTCTGTATGCAGGCAGAAAAAGCAGATCCGGGGGCTTGACAGTCAGGTTCTTGCTTCTGTGATCCGCAGATGCTGTGAGATCAAGGCCGGTGTTGTAGAGCGGGATCCGAAAGAGCAGGGAGAAAGAGCGCTTCTGAATCTTGGACATACCATAGGACACGCCGTAGAAAAGCTTATGGATTTTCAGCTTCTTCACGGACAGTGTGTGGCAGTGGGAACCATAGCCGCAGCTGCAATATCCCGGAACAGAGGACTACTGTCAGAAAAGGAATACCAGGAGATTCTTTGCGGATGCAGGGATTTCGGGCTTCCGGTTTCCGTACAGGGGCTGGATCCGGAAAAGATCCTGGAAGCAACCAGAAATGACAAAAAAATGGAACAGGGTCATATTAAATTTATCCTTATGAAAGGAATCGGCAACAGCTTTATAGATAAAACTCTTTCAGACCAGGAGATTCTTAAGGGTATTCAGGAGATTTTACAATGACTCAAAAACAGGAGCGAAATACAAGTACCTTTCCAGGAGCCCTCTGCGGCTTCTGGTGGTGCCTTTCTATTATTCTGCTTACAGTTCTTGACCAGTGGACAAAACACCTGGCAGAAATCCATTTAAAGGGAAATCAGGGCATTTCACTGATTCCCGGAGTTCTGGAACTGTCTTATCTGGAAAACCGGGGCATGGCTTTTGGGATGTTTCAGGGCAGACAGGTACTTTTTCTTATTCTGTGTATGGCCTTTTTCGCAGTGCTTTTGTATCTGTATGCGCGTATACCGAAAAATAAATATTACCTGCCTCTTCTGATAACAGGAGCTGCTCTGGCCTCCGGCGCGCTGGGAAATTTTATTGACCGTCTGCTTTACGGATATGTCATTGACTTTATTTATGTTTCCCTGATTGACTTTCCGGTCTTTAATGTGGCAGATATTTTTGTTGTGTGCGGAGGAATCGCTTTCGTTATTCTGGTGGGATTCTGCTACAAAGATGAGGATTTTGATTTTATAAAACGAAAAAGGGATAATTCATGAAGACTTTAAATTTTACAACCGGGCAGGAGGAAACTTCTGTCCGTATTGACCGTTATCTGGCAGAAAAATGCCCGGAATTTTCACGTTCCTATCTTCAGAAGCTTCTGAAGGAACAGGCTGTTTTTGTTAATGGAAAGCCGGTAAAAGCCAATTACAAAATCCAGCCGGAAACAGAAATATGCCTGGAAATTCCTGATATGGAGCCTCTGGATATTAAACCGGAAGCAATTCCGCTTGATATTCTGTACGAGGATGATTACCTTCTTGTAGTAAATAAGCCAAAGGGCATGGTAGTTCATCCCGCTGCAGGCCACACAGAGGGAACTCTGGTAAATGCAGTGATGGCTCATTGCGGAGACCGGCTTTCCGGCATCAACGGGGTTCTGCGTCCCGGAATTGTTCACAGGATCGACAAAGACACGACAGGGGCTCTTCTGATCTGTAAAGAGGATTCTGTGCACAGAGATCTTGCAGAGCAGCTGAAAGAGCATTCTATTAAAAGACGTTATCGGGCCATTGTGGCCGGAAATCTGAAAGATGATGAGGGAACTGTGGAGGGCCCTATCGGACGTCATCCTACTGACCGCAAAAAAATGGCCATCAACAGCAAAAACGGAAAACCTGCTGTAACACACTATAAGGTTCTGGAGCGGTTCGGACAGTATACCTACATTGAATGCAGGCTGGAAACAGGAAGAACGCACCAGATCCGTGTACATATGACAAGCATCGGGCATCCGCTTCTTGGAGATACGGTATACGGTTCATCCAAAAATCCTTTTCACCTTCAGGGGCAGACACTTCACGCTATGGTTCTCGGCTTTGTTCATCCGGTAACCGGTGAATATATGGAATTTACCGCACCTTTGCCAGACTATTTTCTGAAGTTATTAGAAAAATTAAGAAAATAGTTGGCATTTCCCTAGAAATCATGTATAATATATGTCAGAAACATGTTCGCAGAAGGGAGTGTATCGCTTATGAGTAATACAACAAGTTCAATTATTACAATCGGAAGAGAATACGGCAGCGGAGGAAGACAGATCGGCCAGGAGGTTGCAAAATATTTTGGCATTAAATGCTATGATAAAGAACTTCTGGAGCGCGCGGCAAATGACAGCGGAATCTGTAAGGAGCTGTTTGAACACCATGATGAAAAGCCAACCAACAGTTTTCTGTACTCACTTGTTATGGATACCTATTCCTTTGGATATTCTTCTGCGGGATTCAATGATATGCCAATGAATCATAAGATTTTTCTGGCACAGTTTGATGCCATCAAAAAACTGGCAGAAGAGGGGCCCTGCGTTATGGTAGGCCGCTGTGCGGATTATGCGCTTTCAGACTGGCCAGACTGCTTCAGCATTTTCATTCATGCAGACATGGATGCCAGGATTCGCAGAATTGCTTCAAAATACGGAAAATCAGACAAAGAGGCAAAGGATATTATTATAAAAACCGACAAGAGCAGAGCCAGCTATTATAATTATTACACAAATAAAAAATGGGGTTCTGCAAAGGATTATAATCTCTGTATTGACAGCGGCAAGCTGGGACTTGACAATGCGGCAAAGATTATTATCAATGCCGTTCAGGTTTTTGATGAATCCAAGAAAAAATAAAATAGCAAATAAAAGGTTTTCAGCACCGGGGATCAAATATATTTCCCCGGTGTTTTTATGTAAATGACTGTGAATGAAGTGGACAGCAACACCTATGTATTTATACACAAAAATAACACTTAAAATTTATGACACATTTATGTAAAAATATGATATACTGATTTCCAGAAAACAGAAAGAAAGGAACAGTTATGAGACTTTTTATTCAGAGAGTTCTACAGGCGGAAGTGACGGTAGAAGGAAATACCGTGGGTAAGATCGGAAAAGGACTTCTGGTGTTTGTAGGCGCCGGAAAAGAAGATAACCGGGAAATTGCAGATAAATACCTGAAAAAGCTTCTGGGACTGCGTATTTTTGAAGATGAGGCAGGAAAAACAAATCTTTCCCTGAAGGACGTGGGAGGAGAGCTTCTGCTGGTTTCCCAGTTTACTTTGTATGCAAACTGCAAAAAGGGAAATCGTCCCAGCTTTATTGAAGCCGGAGCTCCGGATATGGCAGAAGAACTTTATGAGTATATGATCCAGGAGGCGCAGAAAACAGTCCCTGTTGTGGAACACGGCGTTTTTGGAGCAGATATGAAGGTAGCTCTTGTTAATGACGGACCCTTTACCATTCTTCTGGACGAGCATATATTATAAAGAAAGTGATCTGTATTGAGAACGGCATACATAAGGACCCGTTGAATTATGTGGCTCAGCCTGCAGACTAAACTTTATAAAAGTAATTATTTGTAAAAATTATTTATAAAAGCAGTATTTATTACAGCATGCTGAAAATCAGAGAACAGCCCTCGAAAACAGGAAAAAGGGGGCTGTTGTTGCAATCTATATCTATACGACAAACCCGAGTTTTTCATATAGATATTGCCGGAAAGCCTCTTCTGTGGTATAATTATACTGAAAATCATAATTTCAGTAAATGTGCTGTTGTGTTTTATTCCACCGTATATTTTGTATTTTCCAGTGCAGATACATTTGATGTCCTGTGATTGCATTGAACTTTTTACCTTTTGTGTCATCTGTTATTGTTATTTTTATTAAATAAAGGAGTTTTATTTTTTATGGAACCGAAACAAACCTACCATGAACATACTGATATTGAAAATACTTTGCGGCTTCGTCAGGTTCTTGCGACTTTGCCGCCTTTCTGCAGGGATTATTTCCGTGCCATTGACGCAACAACCACTACAAAAACAAGGATTTCCTATGCCTATGATATCCGCATTTTTTTTCAGTTCCTTCTGGATACCAACCCTGCTTTTAAGGATAAAGCCATGACTGATTTTTCTGTAAATGTACTGGATCAGGTAAAGGCTCTTGACATTGAGGAATATCAGGAATATCTGAAGGTTTACCATAACCATAACGGCGATAAAATGGAAACCAACGGTGAACGCGGCCTGAAACGGAAAATTTCTGCTCTGAGAAGCTTTTACGCCTATTATTATAAAAGGGAAATGATTGAGACAAATCCTGCCGTGCTTGTAGATGTACCCAAAATCCATGAAAAAAGCATTATCCGTCTTGATGCAGACGAGGTGGCTCTGCTTCTGGATCATATTGAACATGCAGGGGATACGCTGACCGGACAGAAACGCGCTTACTGGGAAAAAACAAAGGAACGGGATCTTGCCATTGTAACGTTGCTTCTAGGAACCGGAATCCGTGTTTCGGAATGTGTGGGACTTGATATTGAAGATGTTGATTTTAAAAATAACGGGATTAAGGTTACGCGAAAAGGCGGAAATGAAATGGTTGTTTACTTTGGATCTGAGGTAGAAAAAGCACTGAAAAATTATCTGGAAGTCAGGGAAAATATTGTTCCTCTCTCCGGTCATGAACACGCCCTCTTCTACTCTTCCCAGAAAAAACGAATCGGTGTGCAGGCCATTGAAAACCTTGTAAAAAAATATTCCCGTGAAATTACGACCACAAAAAAGATCACCCCTCATAAGCTGCGCAGCACCTACGGTACGGCTCTTTATCAGGAAACCGGCGATATTTACCTTGTAGCGGACGTTCTGGGCCACAGGGATGTAAATACAACCAAAAAGCATTATGCGGCCTTAGACGACGCCAGACGGCGTCAGGCAGCCACAGCGGTAAAATTGCGGGAGGACTGATATCCTCCCGTTTCTTATCCTTCTCTGGTACCAAGGATCTGCACAGAAATTGCTCCATTTGCATAAGAAGCCTGTATTTTAACCGGATATTCTGTGTTGTTTTTGAATTTGTAGTCCAGAGTTCCCCAGGACACGGTAGCATCCATACCACTGGGAATATAGGCAACAGGCTTTGAATGGGGATATCGCTCCACAATCTCAAGACCTGCATTGAGACAGGCTGCATAAAGGGTGGAGGAAACCTGACAGATTCCCCCTCCGATTCCCGGAACCAGCTGTCCGTTGGCTATGACAGGAGCAGACTGAAATCCTCTTTCTATGGTTCTTTCTCCTACTGTATCATTGTAGGAAAATGTATCTCCGGGATTCAGAATCACATCATTACAGCTTCCGCATGCCAGCTGAATATTTGCGATCCGGCCGCTGCTTCCTCCTCCGTAAGTGGTATAACTTCCAAGCACATCCCGATAAAGCATGGAGGTCAGCTGTTCTGTTGAAAGCTCCGGTTCAGTGATGGCAAAAGAAATTCTTACATCAGCGCCCTCATCTGCCTGTTTCAGCTGTTTTTCTGCTTCTTTTACGTCAAAGGATACTCCCTGTACAGACGGAACTACTGCATAATTATTTTCTCTGTCCAGAAAAGCGTTGCTCATTTTTACATATACCTTGTCATGCAGAGGCTGAAGCTCCAGCTCAGCAGGCGTTACCTTTATTTCCGGGCATTTCAGCTTTGTCTCATATTCATGAGCATTAAGATACTGCAGGAGCATTTCCTTTAATTCTTTCAGATCTGCCTTTATTCCGGTACGTCCTTTATGAATAGTAAGAGAAGTTTTATCCTGATCCCAGGTAGTTTCTTTTACCGTATTTACTTTTTCAATACCTGTTTTCCGGATTGCTTCATCCAGCTTTTCCGGTTCAGAAGCTTTCGGAAGGATTTCCAGAGAAACGGGTTCCTGATCTTTTAATTTAATCTTGTCCATACCTCTGACATACCATTTTCCGTGTCCGGGTCTGTAGGCTTCTCTGATTTCTCTGGAAGCATTCAGAGAAAGAACCGGGAAAATTTTTACTTCATAGTTTTTTTCTGCAAGGGATACGGTGATCTCAGAATCCTGATAATCTTTTTTGAATTGCTCCTGTACTGCTTTTTCTGCAGCTTCTATTGTTTTTCCCTGTAATGCAACCCCGTTTATGGAAACATCCTTCCAGATCACTTTATCATCCAGCGTGGTACACCAGTATAAATATCCTGCGGTCAGAATACCGGCAGTACCTAGTATTGCAGCCGCTGTTATTTTCCATTTATTTTTCTTTTTCATCATTTGTATATCTGTCCTTTTGTTTTTTAAAAAACAGGAGTTCTGCCCAACGGCAAAACTCCTGTAAAACCTTCCCCATTATATGTAGTTTTATAAAAATTAAATATTATAAAGCTGTTGCAATCTTATCCTGAAATTCAGCCGGAATTTCTTCTTTATCAAGAGATACGCTGATGATAAAGGAAATACCAAATTTTTCTCCGATTTCCTCAAGTTGTTCAAGAGTACCGGAAATATCAAGACCTTCCAGTTTAGCTGTGGTTAAAAAGCTGTCCAGATAAATCTGCTCAAGGTCATGATCCTGAGAAATAATTCCACAGATAAAGCCTACAAATTCATCTGCGTTGATGATCGGATATCCGGAAACATCGATCAGACGAATCTTATTATTCAGTTCATACATGTGCTTTGTGCTTTTGTCTAAGTAAACAATGCTGCCATTTACATTCTTAATTGCGCCGTTCACTTTGTCTAACAGTACTTTTGTTTTGCCCTTGCCTTTCTTTCCTACGATCAGTTCAACCATCCTGTTTTCCTCCTTAGACACAATATAATATTAATTTTTAACAAAAACTTTTATTAATATGTTTCAATTATAGTGCATTTTATCATAAAATTCAATGCCTAATTCTGAAAAAATTGTGTTTTTTCTAAGTTTTTTATTTTGCGTTGGCATTTTCAAGAAGGGAACTCATCTGCTGGTAAAGAAGCTCCTTAGTGGATGCGCCCATGACAATGGAAACATAAGGATCGCCATAAGCATTCTGGCTTAAAAGCGCCAGACAGTTTCCGGCATCGCTGGTGGTTCCGGTTTTTCCTCCCAGCACAGTAATGCCCTTGGGAGCAGTTGCCTCTCCGGTCAGATAATGGTCGGTTGCAGTCAGAGGCGTATTTACCTCTGTTCCGTCGCTGCTTTTATAGGAAATGGTATAGGAGCCAAGCTGAGTGATCTGAGTAAATTCCGGAAATCTCAATGCTTCTTTCAGCATCAGGTAAATATCATAGGGTGTTGTATAATGGTTTTCATCCTGAAGACCGTGAGGATTTGTAAAATGAGTTCCGGTACATCCAAGCTGAGCAGCATAGCTGTTCATCATATCCACAAATTTTTCTGTGGATCCTCCGATATGAGTGGCAATGGCTGACGCTGCATCATTTCCCGAATACACAAGAAGTCCGTGAACCAGTTCATCCATAGTAACCTTATCTCCCACCTGGAAACCGATCACCTGTGAACCCTCTTCCAGAGTAATGTTTTCTTCTGAGATAGTTACCACATCTTCCATATTTCCATACTGGAATGCAAGAAGAGCCGTCATGATCTTTGTGATACTGGCAGGATATACTCTGTCATAGGCTCCTTTGGAATACAATACCTGTTTGTTTTTGATATCCAGGAGAAGTCCTTCCTGATCTTCTTCCAGAGCTACAGTATCCCGAAGAGTGTCTCCGGAAACCACACACAGTTCTGCCGAAAAACCATCCGCCTTTCCCTCTGAACCGGCTATCCGGGAATCTGAGAATTCTCCGGAAGCGCTGTACTTTTGTACCGGTCCCCGGAAAAATGTCTTTTTGATCATAAACACAGCGGCTCCTGCTCCGGCAAGAAGCGCCGCGATCAGAAGTACCAGAAGAAAGGTGCGGATGATTTTTTTTCTTCGCATCTGTCTTATTCTTGCTGCTTTTCTTTTCCGGGCGGCTGACGAAGAGGCCTGTGCTCTTCTTTGCGGTTCCTGCTTTTGTTCCTTTGCCGGAGCAGACCAGTTTCCGGAATTTCTGCGTACTTTTTTATCCGGAACAGTATTTCTCTGTCTTTCGGTATCTGTTTTTCGTCTGCGAACAGGCTGTTCGTTTCTCATAAATACTCCTCTTTCTTATCTGACATTGTTTTCTGAAGTTCTTTATTATACAAGCTGCTCTGAAGACCTACGTTCAGAACAAGTCCCATTCCAATATAAAGACTGATAAGAGAGGTCAGTCCATAGCTTACAAAGGGAAGAGGCGTTCCTGTATTCGGCCCCATTCCGGTGGCTACGCAGATATTCAGAAAGCTCTGGAAAGCAACGATACTTCCCATTCCGCAGCAGATGATTTTTCCGGACAGATCCTTTGCCCGAAGTCCCATACGGATACATTCCAGAGCAATAGCCAGAAGAAGCAGGATAATGGTAGTACATCCGATAAAACCGTATTCCTCCCCTGCTACTGCAAAGATAAAGTCAGTCTGGTTCTCCGCCACAAAGTTTCCTTCATTTACCGATGCCACCGAATCGCCGGACAGTCTTTTTCCTGTCAGCTCCCCGGATGCAATGGCTGTCTTGGAATTATCCTGCTGTTGGGTGTCATCTGTGTATTCTTCATTTTCCGGATAAAGAAACGCCATAATACGGTCTCTCTGATAATCCTTAATAAGCTTCTGTTCCGGCTGTACCACGATCATAAGAAAGATCACCAGTAAGGGAACTGCAATCAGAAGCGCTCCTCCGATAATACGGTAGCTCAGTCCGGCAATATAGATCAGAACACAGAATACTACTGTGATCATGATCGTATTTTTCAGATCCGGCTGATCCAGGATCAGATAAAGAGGAACTGCCAAAAGAACTGCTGACTTTGCCAGTGTACGGAAGCTGTTCAGATCTTCTTCATGATCCATAAAAAACCTGGCAAAAAAGAGAATGATGATAATTTTGGCAAGCTCTGTAGGCTGGAACCGGATAAAACCGAAATCGATCCAACGCGCCGCGCCGTTTGCTGTATCTCCAAAAAGGCGTACGATCAGAAGAAGCACGATATTGCTGCCGTACATGATCCACTGAAAGTTTGAGATCCAGGAATAATCTATGAGAGACAGGATCACCATGATAACCAGACCCATGATCACACCCATAAGCTGCTTGAGCATCAGATCCTCACGGGCAGTACCTACCAGCACCACACCAATGGAACTGATGGCAAGCAGAAACAGAAGCAGTCTGAAATTGTAAAAACGAAGCTTATACTGTTTAATCATTTTGTCCTTTGTTCCTTTTTTGACCTGACAGGAATGTCCGCATGAAAAACAGGAGGTTCCTGAGTGATGCGGATCTTAACTTCCGTCTCGTCAATTGTAATATATTTTTTTACTGTATGTATCATATCATTTTTCAGCATTCTCATCATCTGTGGAGAGCAGTCGATCCGTTCCGACACCAGAAGCATTTTCATTCTGTCTCTGGCATAGCCTGCGGAGCGGCCTTTTCCCTGTAAAGCGGTTTTCAACAGAATACCCTCCTTTTTCTGCGATCATGAAATTATTTTCTGAAAATCTGTCCCAGCCTGCGGAACATGCCTTTTTTCCGGCGGATTTCCATAAATGGAACCTCCTCGCCCAGAAGACGTCTGCAGATGTTTTTGTATTCCTCTTCTGCCTGAGACTTTTTGCCGGAAAGAGGCTCTCCCTGATTGGCAGCCACAACAATCTGCTCGTCATCAGGAATGGTTCCAATAAGGTCTACTGCCAGTATCTCAATTACATCGTCCACTGACATCATATCTCCTCTGGCAATCATATCCGGTCTTAAACGGTTGATGATCAGATGGATATCTCTCAGCCCTCCGGCTTCCAGAAGTCCGATAATTCGATCCGCATCACGGATGGCAGAAACCTCCGGAGTTGTTACTACAAGGGCCTTGTCTGCCCCGGCAACTGCATTTTTAAATCCCTGTTCGATTCCTGCCGGACAGTCCAGAAGAACATAATCAAATTCTTCACGGAGCTCCTCGGTCAGTTTGATCATCTGCTCCGGGGAAACGGCAGACTTGTCCTTTGTCTGAGCGGACGGAAGAAGAAACAGCTCCGGATGGCGTCTGTCATGGATCAGAGCCTGTTTCAGTCTGCAGCTTCCGTTTATCACATCTACAAGATTATATACAATTCTGTTTTCCAGTCCAAGTACCACATCCAGATTACGCAGGCCGATATCTGTATCCACTACAACCGCTTTTTTGCCCATCATGGCAAGTCCTGTGCCGATATTGGCAACTGTTGTGGTTTTTCCCACACCGCCCTTTCCAGATGTAATAACAATGACCTCACCCATGTTTCTGATTCCTCCTAAAAGATATGTTCCATAATTCTGGTTTTCTCTCTGGTATTTTACACCGGACTGATATCAGTCATTGGATGTATTGCTGACATCCGTGGATGCATAGCCGGTCAGAATAGTATCCTTATCTGCCAGATCAAAAATGTATTCCATAATATCATTTGCTGTGGTGCAGGCATTTCCTGAGGAATATCCATTGGCAATACGGACTGCAACCGCATACTGTGGCTGGTCAGAAGGCGCATAGCCGATAAAAAGGCCGTGGTTCGGCTGTCGGTAGTCAATTTCTGCCGTACCTGTCTTTCCGGACAGCGCCACGCCCAGTCCGTTAAACTGTTCGTGGGTCTGTACCACACGGCGCATACCGTCATGGATATCTTCCCACACATGGGACGGCACATCTGTCATTTCGCTTTTTACAACAGTTTCATATGTTTTCTGTGTCTGTCCCCGGGAATCTGTCACCTTATCCAGAAGAGACAGGTCGTACACGGTTCCGGAGGTTGCCAGAGCTGTTGCATAGCGCGCAAGCTGACTGGTTGTATAAAGATGGTTACCCTGTCCGATATAGGACGGAACCGCCTTACTGTCCGAAACGTGAGGAGTCGCCTCTGAAATTTCAATTCCTGTGTTTTCATCCAGACCAAACTCCTCTGCATATTTCTGGAGCTTGGAAAGACTGAGATTTTCTGAAAACTCGTCTTTTTCGTTTTTTCCGGCCTCAAATCCGATCATGTTAAAATAATAGTTGCAGGACTGTTCGATCGCTCCTCTGATCTCAAGAGAGCCATGTCCGCTTTTGTTCCAGCAGTTAATAGGCGGATTGACCAGATCAAATTTTCCGGTACATTCAATGTAAGTGCCGTCGTCTATGAGATTTTCCATCATTCCGGTCACTGCCGACAGAAGCTTCAGAGTGGAACCCGGAGCAGTTGTCTGCTGTGTGGCCTTGTTAAAGAAGGGACTGGAAAGATCCAGGGAAAGCCTGGTGTAGTAATCTGTATCCATCTCATTGCTGAGCCTGTTATTGTCATATCCCGGATAGGATACGCAGGCCACTACTTTACCGGTATTTACATCCGTAACCACAGCCGACGCCGAGCATGGCTTCAGTGCAAGCTGTGCAGGCTCAATCTCCAGGTTGGCGATTTTATTGATCATAAAATCATAGGAATTAAGCTCCCCGGATGCAAGCCGGGAATAGGCTTCGTCCTCTTTTGAAAGAACACCCTGCTCGTAAAGCACAAGGCAGAGATCCTGACCGGAAATCTGATCGTTCATAAGCAGATACTTGTACAGAAGCTTGGAAAAGCCAAGATCCGTTTTCAGATAATCTACTATATAAGAGGTCATGGCCTGATAGATTTCTGCAGAATCCAGGTATTCTCCCTTCGGAGAAATCACAGAAATATCGATCCAGTTCTGTCCCGCAGCATAATTCAGATATTCTCTGAGGCTGATGCTTTCTTCTTCTGCCCATGCCAGATAGGTAGGATCGGAAGTGTCAACCGCATCTTTGGAGATAACTCCCAGAGTATCTCTGAGCACAGTGTCGCAGATGTAAGTAAGATATTCCTGTACTTCTTCGGATTCATCCTTATATGCCGGCGGATTGTCGCCTGTCAGCCTGTTAGTTATTGTATCAAAAACTTCCTGCTGCTTTTGTTGAAATTTGGCATATAAATTTTTTTCTGTATCGGAAGCATCCTGGTCATTGAATTTTTCAATATCAATGACACTGTTTGCTACCAGAGCATTGTAAACGTCATAAATCGGCACAGAAATCTGGCTGGCGTCTTTTACACCCTCAAAATCAAACTTTTTTGTATTTTCAATACGGGTCAGGAGCACTCCTGCAACACGCTGTTTCAAAATCTGATAAATAGCACTCTGCCAGTCTGAATCAATGGACAGATATACGTCGTCTCCTGCAACAGGCGGCACAATGGTGTTTTCGTCAATTTTCAGAACTTTTCCGAGGTTGTCAACCGTTACCGTTTCCTGTCCGTCTGTTCCGTGAAGAAACTGTTCCATATACTGTTCGATTCCGGCTTTTCCGATCACGGCATCGTTGGAATAGTCGGGATTTTCTTTTTTCAGAGTTTCCAGTTCCTCTGCAGACGCCCGTCCGGTATAGCCCAGAACCGGTCCCATACTTTCATCATCAATATACTGACGCACAGAATCCTCGATCACGTCAATTCCCTGAAGCTGACTTTGATTTTCCATAACCGCAGCCACTGTGCTTTCGCTTACATTTGTGGCAATGGTAACAGCCATATATTTCTGGAAACTGTTTGTGTTAAGCTTGTAGCGCATGGAGGCAATATCCAGAATTTCCTGTTTGGACAGCTCTTTTGGAAGTCCATACTGCTCCAGCTCCTCCGGCGCATAGGCATCCTCACCATAAAGAACAATAGAAAATCCGTCGCTTCCCGTCAGATAATTCATCATATCTTCTGCAGTGGCAGAAGCCTGCTCTTTGGTAAGATCATCAATCAGAGGATGACCGTAGATGTCGGCCTTAAATCTGCTGAGCGTAAAACCTTCTCCTACATCAAACGCGTAATTTCCGTTTTCATCAAGTGCAATGTGGAAGTCACCGGAAAGACTGTCTCCGTTTTCTGACAGGATCTGAAGAACCCGGTATGCTACTCCGTTCAGGGTCAGATTTTTTTCACGGGTGGTCTCATAGCTTCCGTTATCCTCAAAAGTCAGGGAATAGGACAGAATATTGGAAGCTACCATTTCGCCGTTTCTGTCATAAATATTTCCCCTTGTACTTTTCAGCACACGGGTTTTGGTGATGCGGTTTTCAAATTCGCTGATATAGTTTTCACCCTGAATGATCTGCAGTTCAAAAATCTGCCGGATCAGGATAAATGCCATTGCAATAAATACAAGGATCACCACAGTTGTTCGTTTCAGTTGAATTTTTTTAATCAGTTTTTTTATTTTAGTACCCAAATAGACTCACTTTCTTTCCTGACGGGGGTCATAAAATGATGATTGATATAATAAAAGATCCTGTATACGATCACCGTCAGAAACACGGTATAAACAATTTCAGGAATAATAATTCTGTACAGATAGGTAAACAGATTCATACGTCCTCTTAAAAGGAACTGGAATCCGTAGACAGCCAGATTATAAAAGAAATCCATGGCTGCAGTCAGAAGGATGGGAACCTTCAGGTCATTATCATAATAAATACGATAAGTATATCCGCTGATAAATCCCACATACATATAGATCAGCGCATAAAATCCAAGAATAGAGCCAAAAAACAGATCTGTCAGAAGACCGCAGAAAAATCCGGTCCACATTCCGCTTTTTCGCCCGCGCATCAGTCCCATGGAGCTGCACAGAATCAGAAGAAGGTTCGGTGTGATGGAGCCGATAGAAACAGAATGAAGCACAGTGGACTGCAGAAGAAAGCAGACAATAATGGTAAAAAACAGAACCAGCTTACTTTTCATTATTCTGCCTCCTTTGCAGTGTCCTCTTCTGAGGCTTCGTCACCTTTTTTCTCCTCTGCTTTTCCCTGCACGGCATCCTGTTTGTTGGTTGTGATCACAAACACGTCTTTCAAATGCTGAAAATCAACCGGAGTAACAAGAGTTCCTGTTTTGGTCAGGTTATTTGTATCCAGTTCGATCTCACTGACGTATCCGATAAATAATCCTTCCACATACTTGTCACTGATATTGGAGGTAACAATTCTTTCGCCTACAGAAACCTTGTCTTCTCTGTCGTAAAGCTGACTGAACCTCAGCTTTCCTTCGTCGATCAGCTCAAGATCTCCCTCTACCACACAGATATCGTCTGTACTTACGGTCATGGCGCTGACATTGCTGCTGTCATCAATAATGGAGCGGACAGTAGCCCAGTTGGAGCCTACCTCAGTGACAATGCCTACTAGGCCTTTTCCGGCAATTACATTGTTGTCCACGCGGATACCGTCATTGCTTCCGCGGTTGATCATAAACGTATCATACCAGTTTCCGGGATCTTTGGAAATGATCCTGGCAGCAACCTTCGGATAGTCTGTATATTCCTCATCCAGCTCATAGAGCTGCTCCAGACGGGCAAGCTCAGCCTGATCCTGCAAAAGCACATTGTTCTGCTCTGTGAGAGTGTCTACCGTTGTCTGCAGTTCCTCATTCTGCTGGATCAGATCCTCTTTTTCCCGGAAGCTGTCCTGAACGCCGGTCATCCACTGGCCTATAGATGCAATGGATTTTTCAAAAGGAACAATAATCAGCCCGGCTGCTTCCTTTAAAGGTGCTGAGGTCACACCGGAGGCAAGGGTGGCGACAATGGCGCTGACGCAGAAAAAGGTCATAATTGCCAGAAGATGTTTACTTTTTAAATGAATACGAAATCGAAATTTCTTTTTCAGGTTTTTCATGGATCATACCCCTAAAAAATTATAATTTACGTTGCTTTACAGGCTGCGCCCATTTTTCCAGTTCCCGGTTCCGGATGATCTTTTCCAGGCCGCTTACGGAAGAGGTTTCATAAAGCTGGGAAAGCCGGAAAGAAAAGCCGGTATAGCTTGCAAGGTAATTGTCTATGTACGGAAGCCGCGTGCTTCCTCCGGTAAGATAAATGCCCTCTCTGGAAATATGATAAGCAATCTGCGGAGGCGTTCTTTCAAGAAATGTTTTCATTTCCGCAGCAATCTCATTGACACAGTTCATAATTCCCGCGTTGACTACATATCCGGAAATGATCTCTTCTCTTGGAAGCCCGGAAATACTGTCGATTCCCACAACCTTGCGGGCGTCCTTTTTCTGATCGTTCAGTCTGCCCATGGCAAGCTTCAGCCGTTTCCCTGTTCTGGTTCCGATCTGAAGGCTGTATCGCTTTCGGATCTCGCTGCAGATGGCTTCGTTCATCTGTCTTCCTCCAATGGGAATCTTTTTGGAGATAATGATCTTTCCGTCTGTAATAATGGAAAACTGCGTGCTCTGCGCTCCGATGTTTACCACCATGCTTCCGGGATTATCCTCCAGGGTGATTCCAAGGGCAAGAGCATCTGCAATGGGAGCTTCCACCATATACACCCGGTTCTTCCGGAGCCAGTGGCCGTTGGCCACATGATAATACGCTCTTTTTTCTACAGCTGTCATATCAAGGGGAACGGAAAAAAAGATATCCGAGCCGATGCCAAGAAATTTATCAATTTTTTTCATCATACTGAAAAGAGCAATTTCCTGAAGCTCAAGATTGGCGATCATACCAAAAGCCATCGGCGAATTAACAACGATATCAACAGGTGATTTTTCAAACATATCGTATGCTTCATTGCCCACGGCGATGATCTTGCGCCCTTTTGACGCAATCATGTTTTTTTCAAGATAGGTTTTGTTTCTCAGAAAGGAATAGACCTTAATGGTACTGCTTCCAAGATCTATTCCATATGTTTTTTTTATCAGCATAAATCTGCCCCTTTATCTCATCATTCCCCGTTCTTTGAAGCTGGTGTAACTGCGATCCCCGATAATGATATGGTCAAGAAGACGGATTCCCAGTAATTCTCCCGCCTCATAGATCCGCTGTGTGATCTCTCTGTCGCAGCCGCTGGGTTCCGGATCTCCACCCGGATGATTGTGAACGAGGATCAGACTGACTGCATGGCAGCGGACAGCCTCCATGTATATTTCTCTGGGTGTGACAAGGGTGGCGTTCACCGTTCCCTTGGAGATCAGTCTCTCAGACAGAAGATGGTTTCTGTTGTCCAGCATCATACAGATCAAAAGCTCCTGCTCCTGATGACGGAGCCTTTCCATGTAATAGGAAGCAATAGAATCCGGATGATGAAAACTTAAAGACGGCTTTGCCGCTGCCATGGAAATGCGTTTGGACAGTTCCCCGATGCATTTCAGCTGAACAGCTTTCACCTTTCCCACCCCGTGGATTTTTTCGAGATCCGCGAGAGAACTGTGAATAAGTCCCGGCAGTCCGGGATAGGACGATTCCTGCATATGCTTCAGTATGTTATTTGCCAGAGCAAGAGAACTGCACCCTTTTGTGCCGCAGCGAAGAATTACTGAAAGAAGTTCACTGTCACTTAAGGTTTCTTCCCCTTCACGGATACATTTTTCGTAGGGTCTTTCTGTCTCCGGCAGATCCTTCATTGTTTGTTTCATATGGTTTACCTGCTGTTCTCTGTGCAGGTCCAGGAAAGAATCAACCTTTATTCTAGCATAAAAAGAGAGAGATGTATACTCTCTCCTTTGTTTTTTTACAATTTCATCATATATTCAGATGCGATCCACTCTGCGGTTTTTATTCCGTCCATGGCTGCGGAAGTGATCCCTCCTGCATATCCCGCGCCCTCTCCGCAGGGATAAATGCCTGTAATGTTGGAAAGGCCTTTCTGGTCTCTCACCAGCCGGACCGGTGAAGAGGTACGGCTTTCTATGCCGCTTAAAACCGCGTCTTTTCTGTCAAAGCCGGAAAGCTTTTTCCCAAAGGCAAAAATGCCTTCTTCAATGGAATCCCCAAGCTCTTTGGGGAGAATGGAACGCACGTCTGTCAGAACATAGCCGCCTTTGATGTTTGGATGAATCTCTCCCAGTTGGCTGCTTGGCTGATGCGCGCAGAAATCCCCGAAAAGCTGTACCGGAACCTTTCCCTTTCCAAGTTCCCAGGCTTTTTTTTCGAGATCGCGCTGGAAGGCAATGCCTCCAAGAGCTCCCTCTTCCGGAAAATCCTTCGGAGTGACAGTTACGATCAGAGCGCTGTTGGCATTTTCTCCGTCTCTGGCCTGATAGCTCATGCCGTTGACTGCCAGAAGCCCCTGCTCAGAAGAGGCATTTACCACATAGCCCCCCGGACACATACAGAAAGAGTATACGCCTCTGCCGTTTTCACAGGTGTGGGTCACCTTATAGCTTGCAGAACCAAGGATTTTATTTTCCGGTTCTCCATAAAGATCCTGATTGATCATGGACTGAGGATGTTCGATGCGAAGTCCCACTGCAAAGGCTTTGGGCTCCATGGCAAGTCCCCTGTCCTTCAGCATAAAAAAGGTATCCCTTGCGCTGTGCCCTACAGCCAGGACACATACCTGAGCCGGAACCTGCTCTGTATGGTTGATCTCCACTGCCTTCAGCTTTCCGTTTTCTGTATAAAGATCCGTTACTTTGGAACGGAACCGGAAGGTTCCTCCCATTTCTTCAATCTGGCGTCTCATAGTCTGAACGATGTTTACAAGTACGTCTGTGCCAAGATGAGGCTTCTGCTGATAAAGGATTTCCGGATCAGCGCCTGCTTCTGTGAAGCGCTTCAGAACTTCTCGGTTTCTTCCGGAGGAATCTTTTACAAGAGTGTTCAGCTTTCCGTCTGAAAAGGTACCTGCGCCTCCCTCTCCGAACTGAACATTGGATTCCGGATCAAGAACACCGTTTTTCCAGAACCGGTTTACAGTCTCCATTCTTTTATCTGCCTCTTCTCCCCGTTCCAGAACCAGAGGACGATAGCCGGCTCTGGCAAGATACCAGGCGCAGAAAAGCCCGGCAGGGCCGCTTCCAACGATGACAGGTCTGGTTTCCAGGGGCTGATCGCCCGGTTTCGGAAAAGAATAATGCCTCTCGTTAGTTGACATAACATTATTACCGTGAACTTTTTTGAGGATTTTTTTCTCATTTTCAGCTTTCACATGCACAGTATATACGAATTTTTTATCCTCTTTATGGCGGGCATCCAGAGACTGCCGGATAATTTCATAAGAAAATAAAGTTTCACCGCAGCGGAGAGTTTTTTTAATCTTCTGTCTCAGGTCTGCTTCCGTATGACTGATCGGAAGCTTCAGCTGGCTGATCTGTATCATATAAGCTCCTTTGCTCCGTGGATTCCGGCCACGGCTCCGCTGGACCATGCCCACTGAAGGTTATAGCCTCCGCATGCTCCGTCAATATCAAGAAGTTCCCCTGCAAAATAAAGACCTCTGTGAAGTCTGGATTCCAGAGTTGAAGGATTTATTTCATCGGTAGCGACTCCCCCGGAGCACACCTGAGCCAGATCAAAGCCCAGAGAATCCTTTACGGTAAGTTTAAAGTCCACAGCAGATCTCAGGGGATCCTTCTGCTTCATCAGAAGTCGTACAAGCCTGTCCGGAAGAAGGCCTGCAAAAAGCTCTTCTTCAGTTTTATAGGGACAGAGTTCTTTTCTTTTTTTCATAAGCCGCTTCAGTGTTTCTTCTGTGTATTCAGGCAGAAAGTTCACGGAAAGCTGAACCTGTTTTTTCTCTGCCAGAGCCCGGGTTGCATACCTGCTCAGCTGAAAAACAGGGATTCCTGAAATTCCATACTCAGTAAGCTGAACCTCTCCTGTTTCCTTTCCTGACGGACTTCCGTTAATAAAAAGCTGAACTGCCGCTTCTGTACGGACGCCTGCCCACAGAGAAAGACTGCTGTTCTGACATTTCAGTCCTGTCAGCGCCGGAATAGGCTTTATGATCTGATGCCCCAGTTCACTGGCAAGAGCATAGCAGCTTCCATCTGCGCCTGCAACTGCAGAGGCTTTGGAGCCTCCAGCAAGAATCACCGCGCCCCCCTGATAAGTCCAGGTTTCTGTCTGTACATTCCAGAGATTGTCCGAAAAAAATATCTTTTTTACATGTTCCAGGGTTTTGATCTTTACTTTCAGGCTTCGGGCTTTCATTTCCAGAAGCTCGGGAACACATTTTGCCTGCCCGCTTCTGGGATACAGCCAGCCTTTTCGTTCCGTTGTCAGAATCCCGATTTCCTCAAAAAAATCAAGGGTGTCTTTTACAGAAAACTGTTCAAAGGTTTCTCTGACAAATTCCGGATGGGTTCCTCTGTATGCTCCTTCGTACTGATCCAGATTAGTAAGATTGCATCTTCCGTTTCCGGTTACTGCAATTTTCCGGCCTGTTTTTTCATTGTGCTCCAGAAGGGTGACAAAGACTCCCGTTTTTGCAGCCTGAACGGCAGCCATCAGTCCTGCGGCGCCTCCGCCAATCACGATCAGAGAACGGGACGGGTCCACAGGCTTTTTTTTCTTTTTTGCAGGCTGATTTTCTTTCATAAATACCTCCCTGACTGGTGTTATCTGCAATCCTGTAAAATCATGGAAGTGTGATCAGATGTTTGTCCAGAAGCTTCTGTACAGACATCAGGATTCCAAGCTTCGCATGCTCCCAGGTCAGTCCTCCCTGGAAGTAAACTGCATAAGGAGGCTTCATAGGACCGTCTGCCGAAAGCTCAATGGAAGAGCCCTGAACAAAGGCTCCTGCGGCCATAATCACCTGACTGTCATAGCCCGGCATATCCCAGGGCTCCGGGTCCACATAGGAATCCACCGGTGCGGCAGCCTGGATTCCCTTACAAAAGGCAACCACACGCTCCGGTTCGCCCAAAGTCACAGCCTGGATGATATCCTGTCTTGGTTCCTGTCCGTTTGGAATCACAGGGAAGCCCAGTTTTTCGTAAATGTTTGCGGCAAAAACAGCTCCCTTTAAAGCACCCTTTGTCACCATAGGAGCCAGGAAAAAGCCCTGATAGAAGGAACGGTTCACACCCAGAGAAGCGCCTACCTCCATGCCAAGTCCCGGGCAGGTCATTCTGCTGGCTGCGTTTTCCACACATTCCTTTGTTCCTGCGATATATCCGCCGATAGGAGCAAGACCGCCTCCCGGATTTTTAATCAGAGAACCCACGATCATATCTGCTCCCACATCACTTGGTTCTACGGTATCCACAAATTCACCGTAGCAGTTGTCCACCATACAGATCACGTCAGGCTTAATGCTTTTTACAAAAGCGATCAGTTCTCCGATCTCCTTTACAGAAAAAGAAGGTCTTGTCTGATAGCCCTTGGAGCGCTGGATCTCCACCAGCTTTGTTTTTTCGTTGATGGCTTCCCGGATCCTGTCATAGTCAAAGGTTCCGTCCTCCTTCAGATCCACCTGACGGTAGGTGACGCCGTATTCTGCAAGAGAACCCCTGGCCGGACGGATTCCGATCACCTCTTCCAGAGTGTCATAGGGCTTTCCTGCCGGAGCTAAAAGCTCGTCTCCCGGGCGGAGATTTCCAAATAACGCAATGGCAAGAGCGTGGGTTCCGCAGGCGATCTGAGGACGTACCAGGCAGGCTTCTGTGTGGAAGGTATCTGCATAAACCTTTTCCAGAGTATCCCGCCCGAAGTCATCATAGCCGTAGCCTGAGCTTCCGTTAAAGCACTCGGAACTTACCTTGTTTTTCTGCATGGCAAGCAGCACCTTCATCTGATTATATTCTGCTTTTCGATCAAATTCCTCAAAGCGCTTTTTCAGAGATGTTTCCACCTGTGCGCCAAAATTATAAACCTCTTCTGAAATTCCTAACTGTTCATATATTTCTTTCATCATGCAACCTCTTTTTCTTTATTCAATCCTGTATTCTTACAGGTGTTCCTGCAACTGCAGGTCAGTTCCTGCCGGAGTATGCGCGGCAGGCTTCTTAATATGCGGGTATAACAAATATTAAAATCCGGTTCCTGTCTGTCCTGGTTTTACAGAAGAATCCCCTTCTTTCTGCATATTTCCAGCATATAGTCAAGAATCTGATCTTCCTGATAGGAAAACTGATCTTTGTTTACCCAGGTTACCTCCTGTTCTCTCCGAAACCAGGTAAGCTGCCGCTTTGCAAAATGTCTGGTATCCCTCTTCAACACTCTGACAGCTTCCTCAAGAGGGTATTCTCCGTCCAGATAAGCAAGGATTTCTTTATATCCAAGTCCCTGCATGGATACCATTCCTCTGTGGCAGCCCTCTTCCTTTAGCCTAGACACCTCTTCCAGAAGACCTTCCTTCATCATCTGATCCACCCGAAGATCAATTCTTTCATAAAGAAGCTCCCGTGGCATATTCAGCACAAAATAAGCCAAATTGTAGGGACTTTCATGCTGTTTCTGTTCTTCATTGTGAGCAGAGATGGGAGAACCGTTCTGATGATAAAACTCAAGAGCCCGGATCACACGCTTTACATTGTGGGCGTGAATGGCATCTGCGCTTACAGGATCCACCTTTCTCAGCATTTCATGGAGATGCTCCCCGCCTTTTTCTTCTGCAAGAGCTTCCAGTTCCTTCCGGTAATCATTTTCCTGCTGAGCTTCTGTAAAATCAATATCCTTTGTAACTGCCTGGATATAAAACCCGGTTCCACCTACCAGAATGGGTATTTTTCCTCTGGAATAAATATCCTCCATGGCTTTTTTTGCCATCTGCTGAAATTTTACAATATGAAATTCTTCCTCCGGTTCCAGAACATCCACCAGATAATGAGGAATTCCCTGCATTTCTTCAGATCGGATCTTTGCGGAACCAATATCCATTTTTTTATATACCTGCATGGAATCTGCAGATATGATCTCTCCGTTTACTGCCTTTGCAAGGGAAATGGAAAGACTTGTTTTTCCTACTGCCGTCGGTCCGGTCAGTACGATCAAGGGCTGTTTCATATGGCTCTCCTAAACAATTCGTTTGAATTTCTTTTCCAGTTCTGTTCTTGTCATGGAAATAATGGTAGGGCGTCCGTGAGGACAGTGATAAGGGTTATCCAGGGTAAGAAGCTCGTCAATAAGCTTTTCCGCCTCTTTCGCTGACATGGCGTGATTTCCCTTGACTGCTGCCTTACATGCCATAGTCGCCAGTCTGGATGCAAAAATATCAAGGGCATCCTTTTCCCCGCTGCCGGATAGCTGATCCAGCATTTCCAGAAACAGAGCTTCTTCGCTGAACCCGTAAAGAGTGGCTGGAACCGCGCTGATCCGGTATTCTTTTCCGCCAAATTCCTCTATTTCAAATCCGAACTGAGAAAAGTATTTCTGATTTTCCTTCAGAATGTTTTCTTCCTGAAGATTTAAGGTTACGATCAGAGGCGGATTCAGATACTGGGAATCCACGGTCTTTTCCTGGAAGCTTTTTACAAGGCGCTCATAATAAACCTTTTCATGGGCGGCATGCTGGTCAATAATATAAAAATTATCCCCAAACTGCGCCAGCCAGTAGGTGTCAAAGATCTGTCCTACAAGGCGGATACGTTCCCGGGATTCCGGAGCAAGAAGCTTTTCCTCAAATAATTCCAGCTGACGGGGCTCCTGGGCTGTCATTTCATGACTGTTCTGATCCGATTCTGCTGCCGAAATCCCCGGTTCGGTTTCCACACTGATTACAGTTTCAAGGTTCTGAGCAGTCTTCTCGGGAGAGTCACTGGTGTGTGTAATTTCCGCTGGTTCTGAAAGAAAATCCCCGGATTCCGGTTTCTCTTTTTCTGAAATCCAGTGCTCTTTTTTCTGATTTGTGTTCTGTGATACCGGGACTGTATTTTTCATCTGACTGCGGCCAGTATTTTTTAATTCCCTGTTTTCTTCAGCCGGAAGCTTTGTTTCTGTTTCCCGTTTCAGCTCCTCTTCCTGCTTTTCACGGAGAGTTCCCTGAAAAAGATCTTCTTCCGAGGCGGAAAAAACCTGAGGCTTCTTTGTTTCCGTTGTATGAGAAGCGCTGTACGAAACGGAGGGTTCTTTTACGGTACTCTGGTAAGCCGGGCGTTCCATCCATGACTTTGTTTTTTTCGAGACAAACGAACCTGCGCCTGAATAAGCTCTGGTGCCGGATATTCCGGTTTCCTGCATTTCTTTTTCTGTATGTCCGTAAAGCTGTTCTCTTCGTTTCTTTTCAAAGGGTTCCGGAACAGACACAGACTTTACAGGTGTTTCCTTTGTTTCCGGCTCCGGACGGCCCACAGAAACCTTTGGGATCATCTCTTTTCCCGTCAGCGCCCGGCGAACGGTATCGTAAACTGCCTCATAGACCTCCTGCTCTCTGGCAAACCTTACTTCACGTTTGGCAGGGTGAACGTTTACGTCCAGGTCATTTCCCTCCATCTGCATCTGAAGGGACACAAAGGGAAATTTATGCTGCATCAGAAAACCCTTGTAGGCGTTCTCTATGGCTTTTGTGATAATGTTGTTTTTTACATAGCGGCCATTGATATAATAATTCTCAAAGCTTCGGTTTCCTCTGGCAATTTCCGGTTTTCCCACAAACCCGGTGATCTTCATAAAATCATTTTCAAATTCCGCATCCAGAAGCGCTTTTGTGATGTCTCTGCCGTAAACGCTGTATATCACATCTTTTACGCTGTAATTTCCGGCGCTGTGAAGCTTTACCTGCCGGTTCTGAATGTATTTAAAAGAAATCTCCGGATGAGACAGGGCCAGCTGTTCCATTAAGGTATGAATGTAATTGGCTTCCGTCATGTCTGATTTCAGGAATTTGCTTCTTGCCGGAGTGTTATAAAAAAGGTTCCGCACAAGAAAGGTGGTTCCCTCCGGAGCTCCAAGCTCTTCCAGAGAATGTTCCACCCCGCCCTCAATTATATATCGGGAGCCGCTGACCGCAGACGGAGTTTTTGTGATCAGCTCCACCTGAGACACAGCCGCGATACTGGATAACGCCTCCCCGCGGAATCCAAGAGAAGCAATCTGTTCCAGATCCTCCACTTTTTCAATTTTGCTGGTGGCATGGCGGAGAAAGGCAAGAGGAATCTGGTCTGCCTCAATGCCTGCTCCGTTGTCTGTAATACGGATCAGCTTCTTTCCGCCGTCTGTGATCTCCACCGTGACCGCCGTGGCTCCTGCGTCAATGGCATTTTCCACCAGCTCTTTTACAACAGAAGAGGGGCGTTCCACCACTTCTCCTGCTGCGATCTTGTCAATGGTATTCTGGTCTAAAACTGCGATCTTTCTCAAACCAAACCTCCCTTTCTTCCTTTCTGCCGGCTTTGTCCTGAAAGTCTTTTACCAGCGGTTCTGTATTTTATTCTGAAGATTATAAAGAATATTCATAGCCTCCATAGGCGTCAGATGAGACATGTCCAGATTCCGTATCTCCTCCACAATATCATTGTCCTGTACGGTATCAAAAAGAGACATCTGCGCCATATCCACCTGGTCGTACACAATTTTCTGCTTTTTCTTTGAGGAGGAAGTAAGATCCTTAACTGCTGCCGTAATGTCTGCATCACTTAACTCTTCCACCAGCTCTTTTGCCCGGCAGATCACAGAGTCCGGCACTCCTGCAAGCTTGGCAACCTGGATTCCATAGCTTTTGTCTGCTCCGCCTTTGACGATCTTGCGGAGGAAAACAATATCATCGCCTTTTTCCTTAACGGCAATGCAGTAATTGTTTACGCCGGAAATTTTTCCTTCAAGCTCTGTCAGCTCATGATAGTGGGTTGCAAAAAGAGTTTTTGCCCCACAGAGCTTTGTGTCGCTGATGTGCTCGATCACTGCCCAGGCAATGGCAAGTCCGTCAAAGGTACTGGTTCCTCTTCCGATTTCGTCCAGGATCAGAAGACTTCTGGAAGTGGCGTTTCTCAGAATATTGGCAACCTCTGTCATTTCTATCATAAAGGTACTCTGACCGCTGGCAAGGTCATCAGAAGCTCCTACTCTGGTAAAGATCCTGTCCACAATTCCGATATTTGCCTTGTCTGCCGGAACAAAGCTTCCGATCTGAGCCATAAGAACGATCAGGGCTGTCTGGCGCATATAGGTGGATTTACCTGCCATATTGGGACCTGTAATAATGGATACCCGCTTTTTCTGATTGTCAAGATAAGTGTCATTGGCAATAAACATATCATGCTCGATCATCTGCTCCACAACCGGATGTCTGCCGTTTTTTATATCCAGAACACCGCTTTCATTGATCTTGGGGCGCACATAGTTATTTCTCTGGGCAACCAGGGCAAGGGATGCAAAAACATCAAGGGCGGCAACTGCCTTGGCAGTTTTCTGAATACGCACAACCTCTGCTCCTACCTTGTCTCGCACCTCACAGAAAAGCTCATATTCCAGAGCATAAAGCTTATCTTCTGCCCCCAGGATCAGATCTTCCAAATCCTTTAATTCCTGAGTAATGTAGCGCTCTGCATTGGTGAGAGTCTGCTTTCTTATATAATTTTCCGGCACCAGCTCCTTAAAGGAATTGGTGACTTCCAGAGAATACCCAAAAACACGGTTGTATTTAATCTTCAGACTTTTTATTCCTGTGCGCTCTTTTTCTCTGACTTCCAGCTCTGTCAGCCATTTTTTGCCGTCTGTACGGGAACGACGGAATTTATCCACATCTTCATGATAGCCTTCCCGGATAATGCCTCCGTCCTTCTGAGCCAGAGGCGGCTCATCCACAATAGCGCTTTTGATCAGAGACGCAATATCTTCCAGAGGATCCATGTCCTCATAAAGCTCTGTAAGAAGAGGTGTTTTAAAATCCTTCAAAATCTGCCGGATATGAGGAAGCATTTCAAGAGAGGATGCAAAAGCAATCAAATCCCTTGGATTGGCAGACTGATAGCTGATGCGGCTGATCAGTCGTTCCAGATCGTAAATCGGATTTAAGTATTCCCGGATCTCATCCCTGAGCATGGGACTTTTATTCAGTTCTTCCAGAGCCTCCAGACGCCGGTTGATCTCCTGAGCGTCAATAAGAGGCTGTTCCACATAAGAGCGGAGGGTACGGGCTCCCATGGCAGTTTTTGTTTTGTCCAGCACCCACAGAAGGGAACCTCTTTTATTTTTTTCACGAAGGGTTTCCACCAGTTCCAGATTTCTGCGGCTGGAGCTGTCGATCAGCATGTATTTTTCTGCCGCATAGGGACGGATTCCCGCCATATGGGAAAGCGCTGATTTCTGAGTCTCCTGAAGATAAAGAAACAGAGCGCCGGAAGCGATCACGCCGATGTCATAGTCCTGGATCCCCAGGCCTTCCAGTGTATTCACATGAAAATGCTCTTTTAAAGTCCGCTTACACAGGCTGTCATCGAAATACCAGGCATCCAGAGGGAATACACAGATACCCAGACGGTTTTTCAGATCGTCTGTATCCACGCCGCTCATAAAAAACGCATCATTGCAAATGATCTCGGCAGGAACAAATTTATTGATCTCGTCCAGAAGCTTCTGCGGTTTATCTACTTCTGTGAGAAAACAGTCGCCTGTGGAAATATCCGCGATGGCACAGCCAAAATGATCTTCCATAGACACAATGGACATCAGATAATTATTTTTGGATTCATCCAGAGAAGCTGCATCCAGAGTGGTCCCCGGAGTTACCACACGGATCACTTCTCTTTTTACCAGTCCCTTTGCTTTTTTCGGGTCTTCCACCTGCTCACAGATGGCAACCTTATAGCCTTTTTCAATTAATCGGTTAATATAGGTTTCCGCAGCATGAAAGGGGACCCCGCACATGGGGGCCCTTTCTTCCAGTCCGCAGTCTTTGCCTGTCAAGGTGATCTCCAGCTCTTTTGTAACGGTCAGAGCATCCTCAAAAAACATTTCGTAGAAGTCACCCAGACGGTAGAATAAAATACAGTCCTTATACTGCTGCTTTGTTTTTACATATTCGGCCATCATTGGTGACAGTTTCTTGATGTCAATAGTTGTATTTTCGTTTTCTGTGTTTATATTTGTATTCAAGTGCTTCCTACCTCATATCTTAAGTAAAACAATATTTCTGACAAATATTGCTGTAATCCTGTATTTAATCAGTCCTCATTCTAACACGGAAGAATGGAATTTTCAATACTCAACAACCTTACGTTTTCTTAGTTTTGTCCATATTAGCTGACAAATCGAAAGTTAAATGAGCTGATATTTCTATCAGCCCATTGTCGTATCTATTGGGGTGAAACATTTTACAGACAAGATTTCTGTATTTCTTCGATTTTCCCAATAAATTTCCTGTTCTTTATTTAATACTTTTGTTTAAACAACTGCTTCTATAATTTTGTTTCTGCTTTTCCTTATTTCATTCCCCTCTCCTGAACACCACCTGATTTTCTTTGATTGTCAGCAGTACTTTAACATCTGCCAGATCTTCTGGCTTTGCTGTCAGTGGATTCTGGTCTAATACCACAAAATCTGCTGTTTTGCCAGGTACAATGGTTCCTTTTGTATCTTCCTCAAAATACTGATATGCCCCGTATTTTGTGATTGCTTTCAGAGCCTCCAGAACAGAAATTTTCTGGTTTTCTCCAATGCTTCTGCCTTTTCTTGTGATGCGGTTTACGGCGCAGGAAACTGTTTTCATCATGTCCGGCGGAATTACCGGGGAATCCTGATGGAAGGTATACTTCATATCATATCCTATGGCATCCTTTACCGGAGAGATCTGGCTTCCGCGCTTTTCACCGAAATTCTTTAAATGAATGTCGCCCCAGTAATAGGTATGAGCCACAAAAAAGCTTGGAATCATTCCAATCTCTGCCATACGGTGAAGCTGTTCTTTTTGTACAAGCTGGGCATGTACCATAACCGCTCTGTGGATATCCTTATCCTTTCTTAAAGCCAGCTCCTTTTCAAACTGAGAAACATACTGCTCTGCCGCCGCGTCTCCATTGCAGTGAGCCAAAAGCTGCTGTTTTTTGTCAAGTGCCAGGCCAATATAGGTTCGCAGCTGCTCATCTTTGTAGATGGGATATCCGCAATAGTCTTTTTCTCCCTCATAGGGCTCTGTCATCCAGGCTGTCCTGCCCTGAGGTGAACCATCCAGAAAGATTTTATATCCGCCCATCTTTAAATGATTGTGATACTTTCCGGCATAATCATTTTCTTCCTCTATAAGCTCAGAAGCTGTGGTAATATCAAGATATCCGACTACATCGAGATGCAGCAGTCCCATGTCTGAAGCTGCTTTTAAAAGCTGGAACAACGGCTTTCCCACCATTCCGTCCTGAACGGTTGTAATACCATAGCTGGCATAAACCTTCTGGGCTTCCACGATCAGATCCATAAGCTCCTGTGGTGAACCAGCGGGAATTCCGGACTGGAATCTGAGAAAGGTTTTTTCTTCCATATATCCGTCAGGAATCTGCGTACCCTCCATGCGTCCGTAACGTCCGTCAGAAGTATCCTCTGTATGTTCGTCAATTCCCTGAAGCTGAAGGCCTTTGCTGTTTGTCACGCCCATATGGGAGGATGCGTGAATCAAAAGAACCGGATTTTCCGTACTGATCTGATCCAGAACTTCTCTGTTGGGGTGGCGCCCCTCCTTCAAAAAATTGTGATCGTAATTGCAGCCTGTCAGCCATGCGTCTTCTGAAAGATTCTTCTGGGTTTTGAAGGCTTTCATTGTATCTATAATGTCCTGAAAGCTTTCGCAGGAAGAAAGATCGCACTGTCTCATTGCATTTGCCACGCCCACAAAATGAGAGTGTCCGTCAATAAATCCCGGAAGCAAAGTGCCTCCGTGAAGGTCAATGATCTCATCCTGCTCTTTATAGAGCTTCATAATCTCATCCTGATCACCAACTGCAAAAATCTTCCCGTTTTCTGCACATACTGCTTCTGCATATAAGGCATCATCTTCCATGGTGATAACTGTTCCGTTAATATAAAATGATTTCACAGAAATTCTCCTTTTTTTTATATATTTTAATCTTCACAACTTCTTCATACATCTTTCCCAATATCTGCATAATATGCGACTGTTTGAACAGGCTACATACACATGAAAATATTATCTGTATTTTCCTTGTATAGAATAAATAAAAGTAAAAAATCAGAAGAGACCAGATTTGAATCCAGTCCCTCCCGATAGAGTGCATTTATTGATATCTCTTTCCGGTTCTCAGATTTCTCGTGTAGCTTCTTTCAGCCACTGTTTTTCCTCCTCATTCAGATAAGGAGAAATTTTTTTATAAACTTCTGCATGATACTGGTTTAAAAGCTCTTTTTCATGGTCTGATAAAAGCTCCGGAACAATGCCGTCCAGATCAAAAGGAACCATGGTCAGGTTCTCAAAGCACATGAACTGTCCGTAAGCAGTCTTTTCTGCTTTTTTACACACGATCAGATTCTCGTGACGGATACCGAATTCATTCTCTACATAATAGCCCGGCTCGTTGGAGGTGATCATTCCCTCCTCCAGAACACAGGCAGATTGTCCGGGAGCTGTTTTCCAGCGGAAACGGTTTGGTCCTTCGTGAACGTTCAGAAGATATCCTACTCCGTGTCCGGTTCCATGATTATAGTCTTCACCTAACTGCCATAACGGTTCTCTTGCAATGTAATCCAGATTAAGATCCGTACATCCATAACGGAATTTTGCTGCTGCAAGATTCAGATGCCCTTTTAATACAAGGGTAAAATATTTTTTTTCTTTTTCTGTTACCGGGCCAAGGACAACCGTTCTTGTGATATCGGTGGAACCTTCCAGATAATGTCCGCCTGTATCGCACAGTGCCAGTCCGTGAGGCTCCAGAGGAATATCTGTTTCCGACGACGGGCTGTAGTGACAGATTGCCGCATGGCCTGCATAGGAAACAATAGGATCAAAGCTGTTGTCCAGGAAGTTTTCCTGCTCCTTGCGAAGGGCAAATAAATGGTCTGCCGCGCTGAGCTCTGTGATGGTTGTTTTTCCTACGTTTTTTTTCAGCCAGTAGATAAATTTTGTCACAGCTACGCCGTCCTTGATGTGGGCAATGCGTTCATTTTCCACTTCAACAGGATTTTTGATGGCCTTTGGAAGAAGGGTAAGGTTTTCCTCATCCAGAATCTTCACACTGTCTGGAAGACTGCTTACCAGGCGGCTGTTTGCATTTTTTCTGGAAAGAAGAACCGTTCTGCTTTCCGGAATAGTCTTTACATACTGGTAAATGTCATTATAAGGTTTAAGAACCACGCCGTCTTTTTCCAGAGAATTTCTTACCGCTGTATCAAAAGCCTTCTCATTGGCAAAAAGAAGGATCTCATCCTGTGTCATAACAAGATAGGAAAGCACTACCGGGCAGCAGTGAATATCATTTCCACGGATATTTAAAAGCCACGCAATATCGTCAAGGGAAGTAAGAATGAAAGCATCCGCGCCTTTTTCAGCCATCTTATCTCGGATCTGCGCACATTTATCTGCCCTTGACTTTCCTGCCCATTTTTCTTCAAGCTCCATAACCGGCTCACAGGAAAGCTCCGGGCGGTTCTTCCAGATTTCTCCGATCAGGTCGTCCTCTACGGAAAAGCTGATATTTTTGTCTGCAAGAAGGGATTTCAGTTCCTCTGCCTCGGCAGCGCTTACGCATCTTCCGTCAAATCCAAGGCACATGCCTTCTGTCAGCTTATCCTTCAGAAATTCGTGAACGGTAGGAACCTTTGGCTCTCCCATTTTAAAAAGTGTGACAGTGGTTCCTTCAAGCTGCTGGGCAGCCTGGATAAAATATCTTCCGTCTGTCCAAAGTCCTGCCATATCAGAGGTGATCACCGCGGTTCCTGCAGAACCGGTAAACCCTGTAATATATTTTCTGCATTTAAAATAATCGCCCACATATTCAGAGCCATGAAAGTCGTCTGTGGGAACCAGATAAGCGTCCACATGTTTTTCTTTCATCAGGCTTCGAAGAGCGGCAAGCCGTTCCTGTACGGTCATTCTTTCCATCTCCTTTGTATTGATACTGGTACAGAGAATACGAAATAAACTGCTGTTTACACAGCACTATTTTGCGTGGAAATCCCCATGGAATTTTAGTATTCCCTCTACTGGTAAGTTTATCACAAATTTCGTTCATTTAAAACCCTACACGCCAAAATATTCATCCAGCTGCTTTTTAAATTCCTCAGGAATGTTCTGTGGAAACGGCATGCTGTCAATATCAGAAAGGCTTTCTGCAATGTGGGCTAAAAGTCTGGCGCTTCTTTCCAGGGACCAGGCAGAAAGTAGTTCCACGGTATCGTAATGAGTATGCATTCCAAAGCCGTCTCTGTTTAAGGTCATGGCAGGGATTCCCTTCCATGCAAAGGTATTGGAGTCGCTTCCCCAGATCTGGTTCTTTGTTGTCATGCCGATCCCTGTCTCACGGGCAAGGTAAGTAAGCATGGCGCACACAGACGGATCCGCGGTAACGCCGATCACGTTTCCGCCAACAAGCTGGCCGGCAAGATCTACATTCATGTTGAATCTGTGCTGATTCAGCTCCTGCTGGTGAAGCTTTACATAATGGCGGCTTCCCAGAAGGCCTTTTTCTTCTGCGCCAAACCATACAAATTCCACGGTTCTTCTTGGCTGATGCTCCTTTAAATAACGGCACACCTCCATAATAATGGCTGCGCCTGCCATGTTGTCATAGGCTCCCGGACCTTCCGGAACAGAATCGTAGTGAGCGGTAAGCGTCAGGATCTCGTCTGCTCTGTCCGTACCCTGGATCCTTGCCTCCACATTGCGGGAGGTGCGCTTTACTTCCTCTTGAATAAGAGTAAGTTGTGCTTTTTTTGCCCCTTCCGTTACCATCTCCACTGCGTCAAGATAGTGAACGCCAACACCCTGGATCAGTTCTTTTTCATTTAAGGATTCGTATACCTTCTGAGGAATGGCGGCAGCTCTTGGGATGCGGTCCTCTCCTTCATCCACAGGAGAACCGCTGATGCTTACAAAGCCTGCAACCCCTGCTTTTATAAGGCGAAGATACAGATCTTTCCGCACGATCTCGTTGACCATAACGATTTTGCCTGCTGCATGAGAAAGACTGATATCGTCTCCGTTTTCCACATACAGAAAATCTGCCTCTGTCCCTTCTTTTGCAGTGCTTCCGCATCTCTGATAGCCGGTTGCCTGATAGGTTTTATGATAGGGCTCTGTAATGGTAAGCTCTGCTTTTGTAATCTCCCAGGTATCAAAGGAAAACTCTTCTATATGACTTTCCATGCCAAAGCTTTTTAATTCTTCCCGGATCAGAGAAGCAGCCTTTTCCTCTGAGGGAGTTCCGGCCTCTCTGATATAGTTAAATTTTGAGACAAAATCCATCTGTCGCTGTCCGCTGATTGTGTTTTTACTCATAATGTCCTCTCCATTGTAATTGATTTGTGATATGGAAGTTACTCTTTCCAGCCTTCCATATGGCGCACGATCCTCTTATAAAAATCAACTGCAGGAGGAAGGGCGGAAAGACTGATATTTTCGTCGATTCCGTGGATGCTCTGATACTGCTGTTCATTGATCTCCAACGGAGCAAAACGGATGCTGTTTTCACACACCGGAGTATAGAATCTGGCGTCTGTGCCTCCTGTCATGGCATATGGAGCCACGATCACACCCGGATACATTTTTTTCACTACATGTTCGATCAGGCGGAACGGCTTTCCCTTATAATCCACCACCGGGCAGGGCTGATGGATCAGGATCGGCTCTGTTTCAATTCCGTATTTTTCAGCGATCTTTGATACCAGAGCCAGACTTTCCTCCACACCCTGATGATGGATAAAGCGCATATTACCTGTAACAGAGGCCTCCTGAGGAATCACATTCAGTCCGTCAGAGCCTTTGGCCATGGTAAAATTAAGGGTTGTGGTGATCATTGCAGCTCCAAGGGGATTTACCTTTGGAAGCAGCTTTTCCAGAAGAGGCTCCAGCTGTCTTTCATATTTCATGACTTTTCCCAGCGGTCCCTCTGTATAAGGAGCCATTCGCCGGAACATTTCCGCTACCGTAGGATTCATTTTTGAGGTAAATGGATTATGGTTCTCGATATCCATCATAAAAGCAGCCAGCCGGGTAAGAGGCGTCTGCTTCTGGGGAACACTGGCATGTCCTCCGTTTCCCTTTGCGGTAAAGCGGATATCGCCATAGCCCTTTTCCAGACATCCTACCATGGCAAAGCGGCCTTTTACTCCCTTCATGGGCTCTTCCTTGATCATTCCGCCTTCGTCCATAAGGAATTTTAAATGTACGCCGTTGTCCTGAAGCCATTTTACGGTAAGGGGAGCTCCCTCTCCGCCGATTTCCTCTGTACAGCTGCTTGCAAGGTAAACATCACACTCCGGCACATAGTCCTTTGAGATCAGCTCCTCCACAGCCTGAAGAAAGCAGAACAGGCTGCCTTTGGTGTCCACGGTTCCTCTTCCCCATACAGCGCCATCTGCAATTTCTCCGCTGAAAGGGTCATGCTTCCACTCTCCGGAGGCCTCCACCACATCCTGATGACTCATAAAGAGAATGGGCTCTCCCTGTCCTTTTCCCTTCCACTTAAAAAGAAGGCTTCCGTTAAATTCGTGTTTTTCACAGACTCTGTGTATATTTGGAAACAGCTGTTCCAGCACTTCATGGAATCTGTAAAATTTGCTGAGATCCTGCTGAAAGGCATTGGAAATCGTCTCGCAGCGGATCATTTTTCCCAGTTTTCCCCCATAAAACAGTTCTCTTTCATTAGCTTTACCGCTCATAATGCTCCTCCTTATCAAAGCTTGTCTTTTTTCCATAAAATATATCCGATCAGCAGCGCCATTCCGCCTGCCGGAATCAGCAGGATACTTGTCTGGGAAATGGCTGCCGGAACAAACACACAGAGAAGAGTCATGGAAAGCAGCGGAATGGCTGCGATCTTCATACTCTTTTTAAAATATTTCAGTCCCAACGCGCCAAAAAGCGCAGGAACTACCGTATCAAATGCAGGGGTCAGCACCGGATTTTCCAGAACCGGTGTCAGCGGAACCAGAAGAAGGACTCCAGCAAAGATCACCAGCATGGTCACAATGGAGCTGGACGCAACGCTCAAAGTAGAAATAATCTCATTTTCCGCAGTTCCCACCTCTGTTTTTGCAATATCCCTGGCATTCATGGCACAGGGGATTTTAAGATTTGTCACATTTCCGGTCAAAAAGGTAAGATAGCTTCCTCCGTTTCCAAGCATGGGTGCGTAAACAAGAAATTCCACAATTCCTACCGGAATATAAACGATCCCCACCTTGATAAACCCATTGATAAATCCTTTAAAGTCCGGGAAAGCTCCGTAGATAGCGCCAAGCATAAAAGGAACTGCAAGAAGCAGAAGTGCTGCGGATATCAGCATGATCCTTCCAAGGCGGTGCTGCTGTCTGTTAAATTCTTCCAGAAATTTTTCTTTATCCATATGATCCTCCTACAGATTGATCAGAACAGCTGCTGCCATTCCGATAATCATACTTACTGCAATACTGAAGTTTTCCAGCCACTCCATTTTTTTCTTTACGATCAGGTATTCAAATACCGCCATAGCCAGGGCGGAAATTCCTGCCACCAGAAGAGGCGTGCTGTTTTTAAAGGCTGTCCAGGTACCCACATAAGAACCGATGTATGCGCTGCACAGACCGATAAACATGGCAATGGTAGCATAGGTGCCAAAGCCGGGTCTGCCGCTGTCATTTTTCTTTTCTTTTTTCTGTACCTTGCCCAGATATTTTTTCAGTCCGAAAATGCAGCAGGTGATGCCGCTTAAAATTCCGGCTGTCATAACCAGGGCTATGGTAGTAAAGGCGCCAATGGACATCTCGCTTACTTTAAGGCCGGAAAGTCCCATTCCGGTTGCCGCGATCTCAGCCACGTTCAGCTCGTACTGTAAAGCTCCCACCACAGAAAGCCTCAGCCAGGATAAGGGAACTCCAAGGCTTCCGCTGAGAGCGATCACGCCCAGAAGGATACTGACGCCCGGAAGAACGGAAAAGGTTGCGCTTGACATAATGGCCCGTCTCATCACCTTCTTATCCATTCCAATGGCGATTCCCGCCCGGTAGCTTTTTACCAGAAACACCACACACATAATCAGGATAAACAAAAGCACGCCGCCTGTGATCAGATAAAAGGGCAGGCTGTTTACCTGTTTCAAATACTCGTTCATCTCTCTTTCCTCCACCTTTGTTTATTCTTTACGATTTTATCACAAAACCATACAAAAAGACAGAACATTTTACCGGTTTCCCTGCCGTAAAATATTCTGTCCCTAAAGCTGTTTTATTTTTTCAGATATTCAAAATATGCAAACAGTCCCTCAGCCATAACAGGATCGATGACCGGAATACCTGCTGCTTCTTCAAGCTCTTTTGCTATTCCGATCGTTGCCATGCCTGTACAGGCAAGAGCAAGCACATCCGCCCCCTGTTCTTTCAGTTTTCTTGCCATATTCACCGTACTTTTCCTGCCTTTTGATGTCATAAGATCCAGTGTGCTGTATACCCCATCCGGTCTTCCTATTAGAAGCTGGTCGGACTTAAGTTTTGCATAAGCTTTGGGGGCATAATCTGTAATCCCAAGTACACCGATTTTTTCTCCGTATTTCCGTGCAAGAGCAAGCGTTGTCTCACCGCCTCCGGTAACCGGGATTCCCGGAAGAGCTTCCCGGATCTCCTCCACTCCCGGATCGTCTGCACAGCTTACAATGATCATATCCACATCCCGGAAGCTTTTGGCAGTTTCCACGATTTTGGGGACTGCAAGCATACAAAGCTCAGGAGAGTGGATTCCTTCATACTGGTCGGGGATGCATTTTGTTTCCACCGTAAGCATTGGAAAATATTGATTCAAAAGTTTTTCGTGAGCCAGAAGAATATCCTGATCCTCTGTTGTCAGGACTCGTATCAGACCTACCTTGAATTTTTTCTCCAAAACAGCCTCCTCCTTTCAGATACAGAACACGCCGTCCTCGATGATCTTCTCATTATCCAGATAAAGGGTGGGACGAAGGATAATTCCGTCCATGTGGCACTCTGCCTTATTCACACCGCCAAAAGAGGTGTTTGTTCCAAAAGCAATGTGCACGGTTCCGTAAACTTTTTCATCTTCAAGAATAATTCCGTTTAATATGGCTGCCTCGTTTGTTCCAATACCAAGCTCACAGAGGGTTCCGTTTGTCTCATTTTTCAGAAGTACATCCAGATTCTCGCTTTTTTCTCCGGTAACAGAACGGAGCCTGCCGCCTGAGATCACCATGTGAAGAGGGCTTTCCAGCTTTCCGATACCCACCATGGAGCCGTCTATGATCATTTCTCCTTCAGAGCCGTTCTCAAGAGGCGCAATATAAGCTTCCCCGGAAGGAAGGTTTCCACACTGTCCCGGCTTTTTGTATACCCCGGGGCTTGGAACGCCGTTTCTTCCCTTCAGGGAAATCTTCAGAACCTTACCGTCCTTTTCAATGCGGGCTTCCGAAGCTTTTGTAAGCTTTTCTGTAATAACCTCTGTCAGCTTTTCTACCTGGTCGTAATCTGCAGTCATCGCCCCTTTGGAAAACATTTCTTCCGTGATCCCGGGCATGGTGGCAACTCTTGTACCTGCCTTTGCAGCCTCTATACGGGCATTGGTGTGAGTTAAAGACTGCGCCGTAGGAGCAACAACCACATCTGCGTTTTTCATGGCTGCCGCAACTGCCTTCGGAGGCTCCTGGCCGCTTAACTCCCTCTCCTTCATCACCATCAGAAGCCGTTCGCAGCCAAGGTTTCCGGCTGCTTCATAAAGAGCTTCCCCGATTCTTTTTCTTGTATCGTCTGTGACAATGAGAACCTCTTCTCCTTCTTTCACTGCCAGACAGGAAGAAAGGATTCCCTCTGCTGTTTTTATCAACTGTTCCATTTTCTTTTTTATCCGATTGAAAAAACGATCGGATTTTCCCTTTCTCCCGGCAACTTCCGGGACATCTGCGTCTGTGTGTAGCCTTACAAATCTGTCAGTTCAGAAACTACACGGGCCAGAAGTGTTCTTGGCAGAACAACCTTCTTACCGGTTTTTTGTGCGAACATTTTTTTCATTTCCTGAGTATATCCAATGCAGTCCAGCACAATAAGATCTCCCTCCATGCCACTTATTTCCTCTGCCGCCTTTTCCAGTTCCCCCCAGTCTCCGTAGGGAGAGGCAGCTACTACGCTTACTTTTTGTACATAATTTTTCCACTTTGCAGCGCACTGCTCCTCCTGAAGGGGAGAAGGGGTCAGGCAGATAATATGTGAGCTTTTGGTAAGCAGAGGAACCACCCTGTCCAGAATATCGCAGGGATAGATCAGAGGGATTTTTTCTGTGGAAAGGCTCTCCGGAAAGTTTCCTGTACAGAACATCATTACAAGAGCACAGCCCTCTTCCTCCATTTTCTTTATAGCCGCCTGAAGGCGCGGCAGGATAAAGCGTTCTGCAAAGGTCACAGAACTGCCGTCTGTAAGTCTGGACACCAGAACATAATCGTCCTTTTCCGGCGCAAAGGCTTTGATCTCCTCTTTTGTAAGACCGTCAAGTCCTCCTGCCTGGATCAGTTCCACAGAGCTGCCAAAGATCCCCATAATATCCTTTGTCACATCCACTCTGGGAGACTGTCCGATTGTAACCGCCCCGATTTTCATATTAGTCATGCCCCCTTATTCGTTTCCAAGAGTCTGCAGATGCTTCATGCTTCCATAAAGCTTCTGTAATCTTGCATATTCCTCCTCGTCATAGAAGCTGCACTGTCCTCTTCCAAAGGCCTTTGCCACCTCAAGCATAAAGCGGGCTGCCTCTTCCACGTCAGCTGCGTGAGTTCCTCCTGTAGCGCAGCCCGGAACCATAGTCTCAGCTGTAATGGCAACGCCTACAACAGGAGCATCTGTTGCTGTACAGGGCTGAAGCACACTGTTCAGATGGTGAACGTCGTTTCCATAGGGTGTGATATCCTGAGTTGCCAGCGGGAACACATACGGAAGCTTTCCTGTTGTGATCTGCATCAGCTCCAGAAGATCCTCAGAGGTTCTTAAAATATATCCTTCTTTTACTGTAGGAGAAATGGCAAAGCCTCTTGTATTGATTACACGGTTTCCCTTTGTGGTATCTACAGAAAGGATGGCGTCAAGCTCCGGAGAAACCTCTTCTCTGTTTACCTGGGACATTTCTACCGGAGAGCCCATAAAAGGAACCGGATCGTGAGGCGCTGTAGGAGCATCCGGACAGATATGGGTGGAAATAAATACGTCTCCGTCCAGAATATCTCCTTTATTCTGCATATCCAGAAGCTTTGCAGCAAGGGCTACGGCACAGAGAGCCCCGTCTCCGTCTGATACAAAGCCGATCCGTTCCGGACGGGCGCCGATTCCGCCAAGGCGTCCCAAAAGTCCAATGGTTGGTGCGTCTCCACCGTTCATTTTTCCGTTTTTGCCCGGAATACGCACTTTCAGCATATCTGTGCTTCCTTTTGGACCTACAAGCTCATATACCTCAATATTTGCATCCGGCTTAATGCCAAGAAGGTATTCCTTTACCTTTTCTCCTGTAACATAAGTGCTGTCCAGCACTTCATATGCATCAATGATCTGTTTCATTAACATGATCCTGTCCTCCTTATTTTTTAAGATAGCTGATCAGATCTTTTTTGATCACGTCCTCAGTTGCTTTTAAAAGCTCCGGTTCAAACATGGTGGGAGAAAGCTTCAGGTTTTCTTTATCTGCTGCAATCACATAAACCTCAAGGTCTTCCTCCATCATGGCTGTAGTTACAGGCTCGCCTGTCTCTGCATTAATTGTCATAATAAGATCCGGGAAGGTTGCCAGTCGCTTACCGTTTTTTTCTGCTGTGGCATATTCATTCCAGAAGGTAAGCTCACATCCGTCCACTGTGGCATATCCCACATCAAAGCCGCCGGTTGTTTCAATGGAAAATTTCTCCACCTTACCTTTTGCAAGTACCCGTCCCTTCAGGAAGCCGCACAGCTCTTTCACGCCCTCCTCCACAGAAGCATCAAGACCTTTTAAGAATGCTTTTCCTGTTTCAATGGCAAACTGTACGCCGCCGGGAGCGCCGTTCTCTTTCGCATAGGATACACTTACCGGATTTCTGGCTACTGCAACCAGACCGCCTGCCTCAATGGAAGCCAGGCGCACCAGCTTTGAGGTATGTTCGATACTTCCCTCAAAAAAACATTCCACATGGCTGCCTGTTTCCGGATTTCCTCCAACACAGGCCTGCACCGTCTTATAATCTGCGATCTTATGAAGATTCATGCTTCCCATAACTCCTGTGGGGTGGGCGCGGCCATTGCAGGGAAGATCCACAAGGGGAAGTCCGAGAACTGCTGCCTGAAGCCATCCGTTTACCGTTGCTTCTCCGCCCTGTTCATTGGTAATGATCCCGGCAACAGGAAAATCACAGTTTCTCTGAAGAAGAACAAAGGTCTTTACCAGATCTGCCGGAGTCATAAACTGATTCTCCGCATTTGGAGCGCCCACCAGGGAGGCGGTCAGTACCATGTCGTTATCGTCAAGATCCTCAGCACTTAAAAGTCTGAGATCTGCATACTCTACCGCAAGCTTTGCGTATTTGCGGCCTTTTTTTGCATCGCCTCCGCCGCCCCCTCCCAGGATGGTTCCTCCGTAAAGGGCAGCGTCAAGAATCTCTTCTGTCAGTTTGATTCCTTTTGTTTCCATAAATCAACCTTCTTTCTAGTGTGAGCTTATGTTACTTTTTCTTTCCAAGAGAAAGCGTTGCTGTGAAGAAACTGTACAGCGCGGCTCCTGCCAGAGAACCTGCGCCCAGAATATTCAGTGTCTGTTCGTTTTCTTTGTTGCGTTTTACAAGAACATAACGTAATACAAGGGCGATCAGGATTGTCAAACCGTTAATAGTGGAGCCTACCAGAAGACCTGTGGCAAAAAGGATGCCAACCTGTCTGGAACCACCCAGAAGCTGGATGATCGCGCCGGGAATCGCCCAGATCACAAGCCATTTGGCAACACCTGCGCCTGCACCGGCTTCAATGGTTGCGGCAAAGGTAGCGTCTACCGGAGCAAACAGTCCCTGGTCAAAATATTTGCCTGCCATAATGGCAACCAGAACAAAGGCAACCACAAATCCGATCATTTCAGAGTAATACTGCTGCTTTCTTCCTTCCAGCTCTAACTCCTGATCCTGACCGCAGCCGCGGAGAATATATCCACATTTCAGGTCATAGGCCATATCAGAAAATGCCGGGCCGGTAGCAGAGGTATAAGCTACAAGGATTCCAAGAGGAATTGCCGGGAAGCCGATTAGCATACCAACGATCAAAAAGATCAAAGCTGTGGCAAATCCCGGGAACCATCCGGAATACATGGCGGAAATACCAACGATCAGCTCAGAAGCAATGGCTGCAAATGCAGAAAATATAACCCAGATAATCAGCTGGAACATACTCATATCTGACCAGATTCCTGTAATTACTGCAAGAAGCACTGCCACGATCAGGTACGCCACATAGCCGCCGCCGAGAGCTTTTTTCATATTTGCCATACTGGAAGAAAACTTACCGGCAGCGCTGTTTCCGTCACTTTTTTTCAAAAGCATACGTCCGCACTGGATCAGGGAAATAAGACCAGCGCCGATCATAATTCCATGAGGCATGTACTGGAACATGGGCTGAGCCATCAGATCAGCGCCTTCTCCGAAAAGATCTGTAATAACCGGAAGGCTTGTTCCAAAAATATCAATGATAAATCCGTTTGTCTTAATAATGCCAATTACAATACTTCCCACGCCAAGAGCTGCCATGGCTGCAAAATCACCAAACCAGGAAACACCCAGAAGGTCTGTTGGAATACCGATCATCTTACCGCCAATACCGATTCCCATACCAGCCAGAAGTAAAAGAGCTTTTTTGCCCTTCTGTACAACTGCAAGAATGGATTCTGCGGAAGCTACGCCCGGAGGCCATGCCCCTTCTGCCGGAAACATTTCGCTGTCAAAGGTTTTATAAAGAATTGTGGCATCAATAATGGTTGCCAGAAAAGCTCCGATCAGCATCGGATACATCAGATCCATTCTTCCCATAATAACCGGTACACCGATGGGAAGAAGGAAGCAGTTGGCCGCTGAAAACGTAGCTCCTGAAATGGATGTCTGGATCAGATTCTGACAGTGGATACTCTGATATTTTTTAAGTATCGCAATGGGAATTCGCGATATGATAATCGCAAACAATGCTCCTACGATCGAGGTGTTGGGCGCCACTCCGGTACGCACGATCAGTTCCAGACCAATGATCGCACCAAGCACACTCATAACAATATTCAGGATCAGAATATGGGGAGCATATGCTTTCGGATGTTTTGATGCATGGATATGAAGCTGTGTGTAGTCTTTGTTTGGGTTGTTACTCATCTTGTCTCCTCCTTTTAGTAAAAAAATAGCCGATGCAGGACCGCCCACATCGGCTTCACGCTTCTTGTGTTAAGATGATATCACTTTAAATCAATAAAATCATCGTTTCCGAAGCACCATTTTTCTATTATAGATTGTGCATAATGCACACTTATTTCGTAAAAATAAAATATTTATTATGTGATTTATTATTCCTTTTGTTTCTTTTTTAAATTTTATTGTTTTATTGCATATATCGTCTTACTTTGCAGGCAAATTCCAGTTCCTGCAGTTCTTCCATATCGTCCAGATCTGTATTTAAAATCTCCTGTATTTTCTGGATACGGTGGGCCATGGTGTTTCTGTGAAGGTAAAGAGCTTCTGCTGCAAGCTTCCTGGAACCATGCTTTTGAGTAAGAACATCAAGAGTTTCCAGAAGAGCGCTTTCATGAGCTCTGTCATATTCTGCCAGCGGCCCCAGTTTTCTCTGAACAAACTGCCCCGTTTCCTCCTGCTGCGCAATATGAAGCAGGATCCTGTCATACTGGAGATCCTTCAGAAAAACAACTGTCTGCTTCTGTTTTTTCATCTTTCGGATCCGGAACCCTTCAGTAATCTCCTGATATATCTCCGGAAGCATCAGATATCCTGTGATCTCCTGGCTTATCAGCGCAAAGCAGGCGCAGTTATTGACTGTTTCTGTTTTTTCAGTCAGTTCCAGAGAAATCTTTTTCAGCATTTCTTCAGAACAGCTGCCTCCTATAATACAAAAACAGGATTTTTTACGGCATACACAGGTCCCCTGTATGTAATATTTTTCCAGAACGCGAAGAGATTCTTTGATCTGTATCTCCCGTTTCATTTCCAGAAGGGGCGAATAATCCCCGTTCTCTTCAAGCTGAAGAGTAATCACTCTTGCCGGAACCGGGGGCCAATGAAGGGCAAAGGTACGATGTTCCACTTCCTCTTCCTGAGTGATCTTGCCTGTCAGAAGCTCCAGAAAAAGCTTCTGATCCTGTTCCAGCTTATTCTGCTGTCCCATCCGGTATCGGGCATCCATATGAATCTGATTTTTTGCCTCCACAACAGCCACCATTACCGGAAAGACAATATCCTGAAACCCCGCATTGTTATTCAGGAAAAAAAGAGGCAGCGCCAGCTGATCAGCCAGTTGAAGCGCTTCCGTCGGAAAATCATCAAAAAATCTTGTTTTGATCGCCAGTGCAGAACAGTTTGCCTCATGCATGTTTTGGATCAGCTCCAGAAGCGCCTCCTTATCGTTGCGGATGGCATAGCCTGTTGTAATTAAAAGAACATGCTCCCGCAGCCATTCCTTCATCTTTGGCTGTTCCATCATGTCATAGGATTCCACTTTGCGCATGAGCCCGTTTTTCCCTGCTACAAGCGAGGCGCCTCCGCTGCTCCATATTTTTTCAATATCTTTTACATATAACTCCATCTAAAAGCCTTCCTCTTTCATAACTCTGTTTTTTTTATGAATAACTAAAAGTATCAAAGGTTCCTTGTGAAATCTGTTCGAGACATGTCATTATAACTAAACGATGTCCTTCAGCATCTATCTGGCAACGGATGCAATTCTGACTGCGGAAGCCATGCCTCCGTCACCATATGATGGATTCTTAATAAAACTGGCTGACAACTGGCTCAGCTCCTGATGATGGTTTATTGAATGAATAATTTCATTTTCCCACCCAAGTAACCTGGAGTTAGAAATAGTTTCAATATCCAGTAATACGTCTGTTATGTTATTTCTATAACTGCAATTATGTTTTTCTATGATATACCGCATAAGTTCCCGTCGCTTGTCCATACTTTTTATATTTGCAGAAGCAGGGGCAGTCCGATAGTTGATCAGTGGTTTTTCAACAATTCCAATACAAGCCTCCGGCGTCGTTTCCAGCATGCTTAAAAAGAAATCCCAGTCCTCAAACCCTGAGCGCATAGATTCATCATAACCGCCGCACTGCTCATAAAATTTTTTACGAAGAATATGGGTTGCCGGACAGCAATTATGAGATAAAAAAGGAACTATCGTTCCGCCGGAAGGACAGACAACTGCATCTAAAACTCCAAAAGTACGCATCCAGGATGACGCAATAACCATGTCAGGACTCTTGCTAAGCAGTTCGCTGACATTTTCAATATATCCGGCTTCAAGCTTATCATCACCGTCAAGGATCAAAACCATTGAGGACTGTGTTTTATTTATTCCGGTATTTCTGGCTGCGGATACCCCCTGATTTTCCTGAAAATATACAGTTATTGGAACCGGTAAATTAACATCATTTTTAATACTGTTTAATATATCAAGAGAATATTGATCTGTGGATCCGTCATCTACAACGATAATCCTTTCAGGCAGTAATGTCTGATTACAGATTGATTGAACTGCTTCCAAAATCATATTACCCTGATTATAGCTGGTTATCACAGCTTCCAGATCTGTTTTTATGTAAGTTTTGCCGTTATTTCTATACAACATTTCACTCCTGTTTCTTTATTTCATATACTTCTCCGTTATTAGAAAGCGCACTCCATATATACTCTTTTTCTATGTTCTCACTCGTAAGCTTAATATATTTCATTATGTAAAGCCTCCGCCACCTTCTGATTTTTATATTTTTCAGCTCAGAAAACTGGAATTTTGTTATTTAGATTTATCCTTGAAAAAACCAATTAAAATTAAAACAATCCCGAAAATTGCTACTGGAATATAAATTACATTAGGTATATGATAAACAAATCTATCAATTCCAGTCATAACAATATAAATTATAATCCCCACACAGATTAAAATGCTTTTATCTTTCACTCTTGTTCTCCTTTACAATTGAAATTTATTGTATCTTCGTAATACTTTCTTCATGGAAAAATGCAGAAAATCTTTTACTCCCGTTTCCGTCCGCTCCGTTTCTTCTTCCGGTGATCTGGCGGAGGGGAGAAGGTCTGAATGTAGTCCTGCCGGATCAGTGCTGCATCCTGTGAAAGGAAAGCAGCTACACGCTCCTGATCGGAAGTTTGCTCCGGGAAGAAGGATGCAAATTTCTGTGCCAGCTGTTCCTCTTTTCCATATAGTTTAAGAGCTCCTTCATATCCTGTCAATTCTCTTAGCACAGCAGTGAATTCTTCATATCTTTTTTCTCTTATCTCCAAATCAACTGTCGCCTTTGCAGTTGTACCATTCAGATAAAGAATTTTCAGCAGAGTATCGTTCTTGGACCGATCCACTGTTACCCACAGAGCCAGCTTTTTTGAGATTAATTTCCCGCCTATCAGCATCCAGTTCTGGCTTCGGTAGATTTCCAGATACTTTTTCATAGCATCATCTTCAAATTCTATTGACTCAAAATGTTCTCCATCCAGCAACTGCTCCAACTGCTTTTTGCTGAGAATCTGATTCAGCACCGGAATGCTTCGGTAAGGTGTACATACATAGCGTCTCATTTTCTGAAACAGAGCCACAACCAGAACTGCTATGCCAAGTAAAAACAGGAAAAGCTCTCCATCCATTTCAATTTTCCCGGTTGCAGTTACCCAAAAGCCCCGCAGAACCAGCACAACGCCAAACCCCCACAGTCCAAGAATTAGTAACTTTTTCAGCGGATAAAAATGAATCCATTCGATGATCTGCGCCTGTTGTCTGCCGCTCATAGGTTTATCACACAAAAGCCGGCGGGTGATCCACTGATTTAAAAATTGTGGAATCCATGCAATTCCAAACAGAAAAGCTGAAATACCGGCATAAATGGAAATCCCGATCCATCCAATATCCAGATAAGACTCCAGAAGCAGAGGGAAACTTAGCAGCAGCATAAGGAGAAAAAATGGAGCAGATGACTTCCGGTGTTCCTTTTGGATCTTTAGATCGTTTATGGCAGAATAGATGCACAGGAAAGCGATCATGACTGCTGACATCGCTCCTGACACCCAGTTTTTAAGATCTCCGAACCGCAGGACGTGTTCCTTCCTGTGCATACCATAAAATTTTCCAGTAATACCCGCATAGAGGCAAAATCCCAGGTAGGCTAGAGCCAAAAGCGCCCCTGTCAGTTTCAAAATTGTTTTTCCTGAAAGTTTTCTTTTCTCCATCTTTGTCCTTTTCCTATAAAATCACTATTGCCTGTGCCAATTTATTCTTCTGTTTCCCAGGTAAAGCTGGCTGCCTGTTCGTGGTTTCTGATGCCCTGATTCCTCTTGCTTTATAATACTGGTTTATGCATCCGGTACTCAAAAGCATTAGTCCGTTTTCAGATTTTGGTCCAGAATCACCAGTTCGCCATTACGTTCAATGATGCCAGGCTGAACCACAACGATTTTCAGGCCTTCCTGTAATTCCATGTACTGTGAAGCATAACCCCAGACCTTGACCTGATCGCCTTCCTCAAGCCAAATGGCAGGGCTTACAGTACCATCCTCATTCAAAATCTGGTTGGCAATACAGTAAAGCTGGCCGGTTGTATCCTCTGCGATGTAGAGAGATACATCCGAAGCGAGCGGCGTACCGGCAATAGATTTATATTCACCGACTTCTTCGCCCCAAATAGTGCCTTCACTGTAAAATCCAACGGCCATATTTTCTTCGTATCCCTCGATGATTGCATTGAAATCCTGAGCATACGGCTCCATCTCGGCTGTTGTCGTATCCTTGTAAGCGGCAATCTTTTCATTTGATACCTGTTCTTTTATTTCCTGCGGCTGATAATCCTTGTATTCAAAAATATTATCCGAAGCAAGTGTGATCGCTGTGTAGTCATCACCCAGCATGACTTTATAAACAGCAATCTCATCATCACCAACAGTACGATTGATGTCGATATTTCCTGCGGAATTCAGTTCATATCCCTCTACACCTTCCAATGCCTTTTGTAAGGCTGTGTCAGACATAGCACAGTTGATCCCATTAAGTGTTACAAAGAAATCAGGATCTGGTCGATTCTTATCGGCAGAATATTCCAGTTCTACCACCGTCCCGCCCCCAGCAGGCTTACATGGCTCTGTCCCGTCATTTACGATTGCTACATCCATTTCCTGACCGTCTTTGGAAAGTTCCCCATAAATGCGATCGCCGGGCTGCAGAGAAACCTCATCTACATCATATTCTTCTGTTTCCAGACTCCATCCGGCCTGTATCAGCCGGGAAGTTTCCAGGGGAAGCGTATAGTGAGTACCATCCAGTATGAACTCAGGTGTTCCGTCATTTTTCAGCTGAGACAAAATGGCCTCATCTGTACACCCCTTATCACTGCCCGCAGCTGCCTGAGGTTTTGAAACGTATCCGGTCAGCATGCTGCCTGCCAGTACACATCCTGTCAGTAAAGTAATCCATTGTTTTTTCATAAGCATAAGTCCTTTCTGCGATAATATCCATTTGTTTTATGTATAACCCAAGTCGTATTCTGTATAACTGGCGATTATGCTCCTATCAGCAATCCGGCCACAAAAAGTATGATCAGAAAGACAATAAGACACATCCCACAGAAAACTGCAATCGTAGTTTTTACTTTGTGCCGCTCCTTTAATGTCAGGACCATCATGGCAAATACATCAAAGGAAAAAAAGAACTGACAGATTCCACCCAAAACCGCAAGCCATTTCGGATGTACGCCGTCTTTACACGACTTTATCAGATAAGCGATCGCATAGGGAGATGCCCCCAACAGAATCCCGTATCCTAAAATCAAAAACACAATGGTTACCAGTCCAAACAATGCCATCAGCGGCAATGGGAAGAATGCTATCAGCGTTACATATACTGTGATGCTCCCTCCGATCAGGTAGAACGGGATCAGTCCATACTTGATGATCAAAGTGCAGTTCAGCAATGTCTTTCTTGACCACTTTCTTCCTACGATCAGCACAACGATCAAATTGACGATCCCTATGATAAAGGGCAGAAGGATCGATACTATCTGCAATGTGATCGCATTGCCAAAACAGACTGCCAAAAGAAAGAATGTATAAGACACAATTACATAAAGTACCGGGAGGATATAAGTCATTTAACAGCCTCCTTTCTTCGCCGGATCAGGCTGATAATTATTCATTCTTCCCCATCACCATAGTCTCCTGTATTCTGTCCGTCACATGCTCCAGCAGATAAAAGATCGTCTCGTAATGGATGTACTGCAGGATATTTTCGTCAAACATAAATTTCAGGTTTGCGGGAAATTCCTCGTCTCCCTCCCAGAACTGAAGGATCACAGGCAAAAAAGAAAACGGGTGCAGCTTTACCGCCACATCGCCCTTCAAATCTGTTTTTTCACCAAAAAATCCACAGGCCTTTTCCAGGGCTTCTGCCTTTCCGTTAAAGCTGTCAGCGGTTTTCTGAAATAGATTCACGCCCGGAGGATTCGCCTGCACAATGCCCTTCAGCATACTGATGGAACAGAATTTTCCGGACAGGCTGCAGTTATCTTTTGAATAGCAAAGCACATCATAGATTGTCATGGACTCATTGAAATTTCCTTCGGTGACTGAGCGAAACCCGTCCTCAGACCATTCCACCACACCGTTTTTGCGGTTGATTCTGTAGGGTCTTCCCATAAAATCCAGGTACAGATACTGTCTGTCATTTTTCAGTGAAAATTTCTGAATCATTTTTTCCTGGTCATATTTTATAAATTCATCCCGCATCCTGTTCCGTGTGATCTCATAATTGGATACTTTCATTTTTCCCTCTTTCTTAATCTGCAGCTTCCAAATCAGCTGATTCGGTTATAGCTGTCATATTTTTATATTTCCGGTAAGTTTTATAAAAAGTCTGTCAAAAATCTCACAGCCTGATATTTCATAGACTTCATTGATTATTTTTGATTTTATCATACATTTACAGAAAAAGACAGAGTATTCTTACGGCCTGAAGCCAAATAAATACTCTGTCTTAAAAAATGATAGAATCTATATTTTTATTCCTGAAATCTTCTCTGTTCTCTTTCGTAGCTGATTATCAGCAGGTCTTTGCGTTCAGGCTGTATACTGTCCTGCAAGCACAGTCCTGCGCACTTTTTTCCTGACAAAGAAAAAGCATACTGCCTGAAGCACAATGGTAACCGTCCAGGATGCAGGATAGGAAATAAAAAGAAAATCAAGGGATCTGTGAGCCGGAAATACCAGGTAGATCCAGATGATCCTCATTCCAACCGTTCCGATCACGGAAAGAATCATGGGTACAGCAGAATAGCCCATTCCGCGCAGCGCTCCCGGAAAAAGATCCATAATCCCACAGAGAAAATAAGGAACTGTGGTAAAGGCAAGGATCTCCAGTCCGCAGGCTATCACATCTGCCTCGCTGGTGTAAATCCTGAGAAGGCCGGAACCAAAGAACCAGGCTCCAAAACCCAGGCTAAAGGAAACTCCTACAGTAAGAATCATGCAGTTTACAAGAACCTTGTCCATTCGTTTCAGTTTACCCACTCCATAATTCTGACTGGTAAAGCTCATACATGCCTGAGTAACAGAATTGGCTGCAGCATAAAGGAAGCCAAAAATATTGTTGGCAGCCGTATATCCTGCCATGGCAACGGAGCCAAAGGAATTTACAGAGGACTGCAGCATTGCATTGGAAAAATTAATAACCGTGCTCTGAAGTCCTGCCGGAATACCTACCTGAAAGATCTGCTTCAGGTACTTCCACTTAATAGTAAGTCTGGAAAAACGGAGCTGATAGCTGCTCTCTGATTTATACAGGCATCGCAAAACCAGAATACAGGAAATCATCTGAGCGATAATGGTTGCAATGGCAACTCCCGCTACATCCAGACGGAACCGGATCACCAGAATCAGGTTCAGAACCGCATTGGTGATTCCTGAAATGATCAGAAACAAAAGCGGTCTTTTAGTATCTCCCACAGATCTTAAAATAGCTGCCCCGTAATTGTACAGCATAAAAAAAGGCATTCCGATAAAATAAATCCGCATATAAAGGGCTGACTGGTCAATTACATCTGCCGGAGTACCCATAAGCTCCAGGGCGAATCTGGAAAAGACCAGTCCCACAAATGCCATCACAACGCCGCTGATCAGAGCAAACATAATAGAAGTATGTACGGTCTCGGACATTTCCTTTGCTTTTCCGGAAGCATAAAAACGGGCGCTTAGCACATTTGCTCCCAGAGAAACACCTATAAACAGATTGGTAAAAATATTAATCAGCGCTGTAGTTGATCCTACGGCTGCCAGAGAACGGCTGCCGCTGAATCTTCCCACCACCACAATATCCACTGCATTAAACATCAGCTGCAAAATGCCGGACAACATCAGCGGAATCGAAAATGAAATAAGCTTGGGCATAATCGAGCCATTGCACATATCAATTTCGTATTTGCTGTTTTTCAATTTTCTCTCCTCTTTTCCCTGTTTAAAATAAAATATTTTTTATATTCCCGTAGTTTCGGGAAGTATTTTTCAGTCAGCCAGACTTCCCAGATAATAAAAGCCTTTACACTCCTCAAGCTTTACATTTACATAAGTGCCCAGAAGACTTTCATCTGCCGGAAAATGTACCAGAAGATTGTACTGGGTCCTTCCGGTAAAAATTCCCTTCTCCTTGCTTTCCTCTTCTACCAGAACCTCCTGAACGGTTCCTGCAAACCGGGAGGAACGGATTCTTCCCTGCTCCTGTACAAGGGCAAGAAGACGGTTAAAACGCTCCTTTGTCACATCTGCCGGAACCTGATCCTCTTTGGCGGCTGCCGGAGTTCCGGTGCGTTTGGAATAAATAAAGGTAAAGGCAGTATCGTATCCGGCTTTTTTTACCACATCCAGAGTCTCCTGGAAATCTTCCTCTGTCTCTCCCGGGAAGCCTACAATAATATCTGTTGTAAGAGAAATATCCGGGATGGCAGTACGGATTTTTTCTACCAGGTTCAGATATTTCTCTTTGTCATAGCGACGGTTCATCTCCTTCAGAACACGGCTGCTGCCGGACTGAAGAGGAAGGTGGAGATGATGGCAGATTTTTTTGCTTTTTGCCATTACCTCAATCAGCTCATCAGAAAGGTCCTTCGGATGAGAAGTCATAAAACGGATGCGCTTCAGTCCTTCCACTTCTTCAAGCATGGTAAGAAGCTGGGCAAAGGTCACTGGATTTTCCAGAGTTTTTCCATAGGAATTTACATTCTGTCCCAGAAGCATTACTTCGGAAACTCCGTCTGCCACAAGACGTTCCACTTCCTTTACAATGGCTTCCGGTTTCCGGCTTCTCTCTCTTCCTCTAACATAAGGCACAATACAGTAGCTGCAGAAGTTATTGCAGCCAAACATGATATTTACACCGGATTTGAACGTATAGTTGCGCTCTGTGGGAAGATCCTCCACGATCTGATCCGTTCCCTCCCAGATATCCACGATCTGCATGTCAGATAACAGCATATCGTAAAAAAGCTCTGCAAACTTAAAAATATTGTGGGTTCCAAACACCAGATTTACAAAAGAATAGGTTTTTTTGATTTTTTCTACTACCTGAGGCTCCTGCATCATGCATCCAAAAAGAACTATCTTCATATCCGGATTCTGATCCTTCAGACTGTGAAGATGGCCCAGACGTCCGTACACCTTCAGATTGGCATTTTCGCGGACGGTACAGGTATTGTAAATTACAACATCTGCCTCCTCACTGTCCTGACGGACATATCCGATTTCGTCCATGATTCCGGCTACAGCCTCAGACTGTTTTTCATTCATCTGACAGCCAAAGGTAGTAAGACAATAGGTCAGAGGACGCCCGATGGTCTGCATTTTCTGCTGTGTCAAAGCTCTGGCCAGCTCAATAAAGGAACGCTGGCGTTCTGTTTCATTCTGTATCTCTTTTGTTTCTGTGTCTTTTATCATAAATATATCTGCTCCTTGTTTCTTTTTTTATTTTTCTATGATACAAGAATTTTATAATTCTGTCAAAATTTTTCCGGATGCAGTGAATAAACAACAGCAACGAGCCAAAATTCATTTCAGATTTCCTGCGGCAATGGAATTTTGGCTTGTATGTCTCGGGGTTTTAGCATATTTTGTCAAACTTCCATGATATACAGGAAAAATAGCAATCATCGAAGATAATCTGGCATGTATTCTGACCGGGCTGCCGGGAACAGAGTAAACAACAAGGCCATCGTTGCCTCAAAAAACACCCGGCAGTTCTCAGGAATCAGCTCCTGAAGTCTGCCGGGATCAACATTTTAAGCGGTTATTTAAAGTTCGCCTACAGAAAAAATATACTCCAGAGGAATCGTGTAAATCTGCTGATACCGGTTTTCCAGAAGAGAGCTTTCCTCTTCACCCATACCGGACGGCAGCTCTATCCGAAAAGACGGCTGCCGGGTAAGCTCCGCATAATATCTTTCCGGTGTCCCTTCTCCCTGAACTGCATGCTCTTTTTTCTGCTGTTCCAGAGAAAACTTTTCCATGCAAAATCCTGCCTGCTTCTGAAAATGTCTTGCCAGCCGATAGCTTTTCTGGTTTACCCCAAAAGCCTGAGGCTGCCTGAAATATACGATTCTTTTATCTGCCTGTCCAAAAGAAAAAAATCCTTTTCCCTGATATTCCTGCAAAATACGCACCAGAGCCTTTGTTTCATTTTCACTGGCAGGCTCATGATAAATCCGCATTTTCCTGTAATAGCTGGTTGGAAAATTTTTCTGCAGATTCATGCCTCTTGCGTTACAGAAATATTCTGTGCAGGCTGTCTCCTGCATACGGAGCATCTGTCGGTAAACGGGATTTCGTATTACCGTGTAACCTTTTTCATAGATCTCATATCCGTCAGGATTCAGAAGGGGAATGAAACATATCTTCCACCCGGAAAGAAGCTGCTTCACGTCATAAAGCTCTTCCAGCACCCATCCGCATTCCCATGCCCGACAGTATTCCTTTGCCATGCGAAGAAGACAGGACGGCATATGCCGCTCCGTTCCGTTCAGCCCGCTGACACAAAAAATCACCTGGTCTCCCTGTCCCACCTCGATCATGGGAATCATCCGTTCATCATGACTGTTTCCAATTACCCGGAACTGCGCAATCGCCCTGTATCTCCGGGCAGTTTCCCATAGTTCATAATATAAATTCTCATAAGCAAAAATTGTTGTTTCCATCATCTGCCTGTCCCCCTGCCCTTCATACTGAATATATATGAAAAGAGACAGGCTTTTAGACCTGTCTCCTTTATGGGCAAATTCTGTCAGATATGCTCAGAAGTTCTATCAGATATCTTCTTTTTTACGTTTTCTTACAAGCACATAGCCTCCCGCCAGCAGAGAGAAAGCTGCCAGAACGGACATGGTTCCAATCGGAGATTCATCTGCTGTGGATACGGCTGACTTGGACGTAGAATCGGAATCCTTTTCTGAAGCCGCCTCTGTCGCCTTAATATCTGCAACAGAGCCTCCGCTTGTTCCGTCATAGTTCAGACCGTCGTCCGGATGTTCCTTATTATAATTGTCAATATAATCTTTCCATTCGGCATCAGAAATTTCTGCTGAACTAAAGGAAGTTTTCATGTATTCAATTACATCTGTATCTGTCCATTCCGTACCATTATAAGTCTGTTTCTGGAAAAAGATGTACAGAGGATAGGTAGCCGCCTCCCGGATTCCTTTTTCCTGAGAACCGATTCTCCATGACTTGTTTTTTGTTCCGTTTACAGACATGGACCAGTACAGCGGAATCCATCTCTCATCGCCGGAAACCGGATCAGTGTCGTTCTGTCCTGCGCCTACTACCTGGAAATCATAGAATTTCCTTGGATAGAACTGCAGCGGATTTTCCAGACCTGTCACCTTACTTTCTGTCACTTCATACTTACGCGGCGCGCGGGTGGTTACAGTTGGTGAAACAGTCGGAGAAGCCGGCCGGCTGCTGCTGTTAAGTTTCAGCACTCTTAACTGGGCGGAGCCGTTATCCGGTTTTGCCGCAACTACAAGCCAGGAATCCTTTTCCGGAACCTTTTCTGCCTTTACGGTAAAGGTTGTATTTGCTTTTGCCGGAGTTTTTGCCTTACTGGAATCATACAGTTTTTTGATAGTATTTGTATCACTTCCTGCATCTACAAAATAATAATACCATTTGCAGTCCTTTGTTGTAGACATTTTTGCAGTTACTGTATTATGATCCATCCATTTCAGAGATTTGCTCTGATAAGTTAAAAATGACGGAGAAGCTGTAGGTGTGGGACTTGGTGTCACGGTAGCAGATGCGTTTACCTTCAGCACTGCGCTTAATCCATCCTCGCCCAGCACAACGGAATAATCCTCTGTATCATAAGCCAGCTGCTCTGCCGCTGCCTTAAACTCTTCGGAAGTAACATCTGTGCCATCTGCCTTTTTCCCTGCTTTTGCCACAGTTTTTTTATCTGCCGGAGCTGCGGCTGTCAGAGAGATGGAGGAACCTGTCAGCACATCTGTCACAACCACTGATGCATCCTGATCCAGATAAAGGTTTGCCCCGGTATTCTCCTTTATGGCAACTGTGCCCTGTACGGCAATATCCGTATTGCTGTAAACAGCTCCCATGGCTCCGGTATTTCCGGTAATCGTGCCGCCTTTCAGTACAAGACTTCCCCCGCTATTGGAAACAGCGCCGCCTTTTGCAGTGGTGTTATTTCCTGTCAGAGTGACACCTGCTGAAATGCCGAAAGCGCCGGAATCGCTGACATCTGCCAGGCTTCCCTCGGAAGGTTCTTCCTCACCTTTTCCGTTGCTTCCGTCTACAGTAAGATCAGAACCGTCTTTTACAGAAAACTGAAGCTCGCTGCCCTGTCCGGCAACGGTGAACATTGTTCCGTTAAATACTGTTCCGTCTTCCTTCTGCTCTCTGCGAATGGTGATTCCCTGAGAAGCAGCCACAATGCTGACCTTTTTGCCGGAAACAGAAATGGTTCCTGACAATGCAAGGCTGTCTGTGATCTCGATCACAGTGGATTCCTGAGCGCCGCTTTCTATGGTGGGAGCAGCATCGACCGCCTCCTGAAGTGTCTTATAATAGGTTACCGTTTCCTGATTATTTTCATCTATGGTAGTAATGGAAATTCCTGTTGGCTCATTTTCCAGAGTTTCCGGGGCTTCTGAAGGAACTGCCTCCGGTGTTGTCTCTGTTTCCGGAACCTGTGTAGGCTCTGCCGGTGTCTCCGGAACTGTGGGTGTTTCTGTGGGTTCTGCAGGAGTCTCGGTAGGCGCTTCCGGTGTTGTTTCAGGCGTCTGTGTAGGCTCTGCTTCCGGTGTTGGCTCTCCTCCTTCTTCCTGAGGAATCTCGCCGGAATTCTCTCCCTCAGTTACTTCAGATGAAGCTGCAGGGATATCATTTTCTGCTGCCAGAGCAGCGGAAGGAACGGTTCCGGCAGTCATGGCTCCAGCCAAAAGAATTGCAAATAACTGTTTTTTTCTCATTATGTCCTCCTATCTTACGGACGTATCTGCCCATTTCCGTAAATAATGTACTTGGTCGTTGTCAGAGCAAGAAGTCCCATAGGCCCTCTGGCGTGAAGCTTCTGGGTACTGATGCCGATTTCTGCTCCATATCCGAATTCACATCCGTCTGTAAATCTGGTGGAAGCATTGACGTAAACTGCAGCAGCGTCTACCTCATCCAGGAATTTCTGTGCATGCATATAATTGTTTGTAATAATAGCTTCTGAATGACCTGTGTTGTAACGATTAATATGCGCAATGGCTTCCTCTACAGAATACACTATTTTAATGGACAGTATGTAATCCAGATATTCCGTTCCCCAGTCCTCTTCATCAGCCGGAACTGCTCCGGGCATCAGAGAAAGAGCTTCCTGGTCTGCGCGCATTTCCACATGCTTTTCGCGAAGTCTTTCTGCCAGTACAGGAAGAAGAACTTCTTTCATGCTGTCATGAACAAGCAGGGATTCGCAGGCATTGCACACACCCACCCTCTGAGTCTTGGCATTCATGATAATATCTGCCGCCATTTCCGGATCAGCCGTTTCATCTACATAAATATGGCAGTTTCCGGTACCTGTCTCAATAACCGGAATGGTACTCTGATTTACCACTGCCCTGATCAGCCCTTTTCCGCCCCGTGGGATCAGCACATCCACATATTCATTCATTTTCATAAATTCCCCGGCGGTTTCTCTGGAGGTATCCTCGATCAGCTGAATAGCATCCTCTGTAATTCCCTGAGCCTTTAAGGTTTCGCGGATACATTTCACAATTGCCTGATTGGAATGAATGGCATCGCTTCCGCCTTTCAGGATCACAACGTTTCCTGTTTTAAAACAAAGCCCGAAAGCATCTGCAGTTACGTTGGGACGCGCTTCATAAATAATTCCGATAACTCCAAGAGGAACTCTTTTCTGTCCGATCAGAAGTCCGTTGGGACGCTTTTTCATTCCAATAACTTCCCCGACAGGATCTTCCAGATCTACAAGCTGGCGAAGTCCGTCCGCCATTCCTTCAATTCTTTCTCTGGTAAGAAGGAGTCTGTCCACCAGTCCTTCCGGCATATGATTTGCCTTTCCGTTTTTTACATCTTCCTCATTGGCCTTTAAAAGAGCCTCTGAATTTTTTACCAGGTGATCTGCCACAGCGGCAAGCACCTGATTTTTTTTATCTGTGGAAATGGTGCGGAGAGCAGCTTCTGCATCTTTTGCACGCTTTCCAAGCTGAACAAGCATTTCTTTCATATTCTGACCTCCCTGAATTTTAGCCTCTTATGCACTGTTTTTCCGTTACAACGATCTCCGGTGAAATATCTGTAGGCTCTGTAGGGACCTGTGGGAGAAGCTGAAATTCAAAGGCTGCTGCCACACGTTTTACCCGGGGATGTTTTTCCAGATAGCGGTCATAAAATCCTCCGCCATAGCCTACTCTGTGATTCTGTCTGTCAAAGGCAACGCCTGGCATGATCATCAGGGCGTCCTCCCACTGTACGATTTCTCCGGACACCGGCTCCGGGATCCCATAGTATCCCGGCTCCAGCTGCGCAAAATCTGTCAGTTTATAAAAAATCATATCAAGCCCCTGTACCTTTGGCACAGCGATTTCTTTTCCGTCTGCCCAGGCTTTTTCAATGAGAAAGCCTGTCATTACTTCATGATTGTAATCTGCATAAACAAGGATTCTGTCCGCTGTCTGATATTCCGGAAGAGCAGTGATATTTTTTGTGATCTCTTTGCTCCATTCCTGTATTTCTTTATCAGAACACGCTTTTCTCTCTGCAAAAATCTGTTTTCTAATGGCTTTCTTTTCTTCCATATTTTTCACCTAAATTCGTAATACTTCCATCTTCTTCTTTAATGCTGATATTGTCAAGCTGACTCCTTAAATTCATGCGGATGGTCGCAATATATTCTTTGCGGAGAGCGTCTCTTTCCTTCTTTTCTTCTTCTGTAAGACCCACACTTTTGGCTTTATGGGCAAGTGTATTGATGCGGTCGATTTTTATGTTATCCATATTTTTCCCTCGTATGATATTGTAGTAGTGTTTATAGACCATCTCCAGGGTCTCTATGTTATATATCAAAGCTTCGGCAGAATAGCTGCCTGCATCTGTTACAGCAGTTTTTCTATATAATCAATGAGATAAAATTCCTCTTTCTGGTTTCCAACAAATAAGGTTCCGTAATTACGGCCTTCCATAACCTTGTGTATCACATGGAAATCTCCGCCGTTGGCGATCACCATATCCGCTCCTGCAGCCGTGGCGATCTCTGCAGCCGTAAGCTTTGTTGCCATTCCGCCTGTTCCCACCTTACTTCCCGGGCCTTTTCCCATGCTTTTCAGCTTTTCATCCAGCTTTTCTACGGTGTCGATAAACTTTGCATCCGGATTGGTATTCGGATCGTCTGTAAACAGCCCGTCAATATCTGAAAGCAGGATCAGAAGGTCTGCGCCGATCAGAGCTGCGATAACTGCGGAAAGCGTATCGTTATCGCCAAAGGAATCCAGCGCTTCCAGCTCAAAGCTTGAAATAGAGTCGTTTTCATTGACCACAGGAATGGTATTCAGTGTCAGAAGCTCCTCAAAGGTATTTCGGGCATGCATGCGGTTCAGATTGTTGACCATGGTATTTTTTGTCATAAGGATCTGAGCTGCCATCTGATTATATTCGGCAAAAAGCTTCTGATAGATCATCATAAGCCTTGCCTGTCCCACTGCGGAGCATGCCTGTTTTACCTTCAGCTCTCTGGGGCGCTCATTGAGACCAAGGGCAGCAGAGCCCACGGCAACGGCGCCTGAAGTTACAAGTACCACGTCTTTTCCCTGATTGTGAAGATCACTGATCTCACGGACAAGCACCTCCAGCTTGCGAAGATCAAGTCTGCCTGTTTCTTTGTGGATCAGGGAAGAAGAGCCTACCTTGATCACAACACGTTTTTTATCTTTTAATAATTCCCGGTAATTCATTGTTGTCTGTCTCTCCAAATCTGTTTTATCTGTTGATTCCAAGGGCTGCCAGAGCCTCTGACTGTTTCTTTTCCATAACAGCCGCCTCTTCCGGTTCCATGTGATCATATCCCAGAAGATGAAGCATACTGTGCGCAAAAAGGAAGCTGAACTCTCTTTCTGTACTGTGTCCGTATTCCTCAGCCTGAGCATATACCCTGTCCACAGAGATCATAACATCTCCCAGCAGAAGCTCGTCTGTATCCAGGTCAAAGTATTCATCCTGATCCTCAATAATGGAATAGTCTGCAGGAGACGGAAACGGGATCATAGGAAATGAAAGTACGTCTGTGGGCGCATTGATATTTCTGAACTGGGCATTTACCTCCTTGATCTCCTCGTTATCCGTGATCACAAGATTCACGCTGGCCTCATAGGGGCACTGCTCGGTTTCCAGAATCTTATGTGCCACGCGGTTGGCAAGCTGCGTATAATCAATGTCCAGTTTTTTTTCTGTTTCATAATCTATCTGAATCGTCATGATTTTTTCTCCTGACTGCGGCGGGCTGTACGGGGCTTCGCCGGCTTCTGTTTTTTCTCATATTCGTCGTATGCCTGTACAATCTGCTGAACAAGAGGGTGGCGCACAACATCCTTGCTGGTAAGCTGGCAGAAGCCGATATCCTCTATTTTTTTCAGCACCTTCATGGCAACATCCAGACCGGAAACCGCATCTCTGGGAAGATCCTTCTGAGAAGCATCTCCGGTGATAATAACCTTTGAGCCAAAACCGATACGGGTCAGAAACATTTTCATCTGTGCAGGCGTGGTATTCTGCGCCTCGTCAAGAATAATAAAGGCATTGTCAAGGGTACGTCCTCTCATATAGGCCAGAGGTGCAACCTCTATCAGTCCTCTCTCCATATTTTTTGCAAAGCTGTCTGCTCCCATGATCTGGTAAAGAGCATCATAAAGAGGACGAAGATATGGATCTACCTTGCTCTGAAGATCTCCGGGCAGAAATCCCAGTTTTTCCCCTGCCTCAATAGCAGGACGGGTCAGAATGATGCGGCTTACCTCTTCGTTTCTGAAAGCAGTGACTGCCATTGCCATTGCAAGATAGGTTTTTCCTGTACCCGCAGGTCCTACTCCGAAAACAATCATTTTTTTACGGATCTGCTCCACATATTCCTTCTGTCCCAAAGTTTTGGGTTTAATGGGACGTCCCTGTATGGTATTGCAGATAAAATCTTTATCGATTTCTGTAAGAACCTCATTTCGCTGCTCCATGGCAAGAGCCAGGGCATAGCTGACGTTCTGTTTTGTGATGGTATTTCCTCTCTGCGCCAGAACTGCCAGTTCGCCGATCAGTTTTTTCGCCTGGGAAGCGCTTCCCTCAGTTCCAAGTATTTTCAGAATGCCGTCTCTTGATATCAGAGTGACATTCAATGTTCTTTCGATCAGTTTCAGATGTTCGTCGAACTGCCCGAATACATTCCCTTCCAGATCAGCCGGAATTTCCAGATGCAGCTCGATAATACTGTTAGCCATTCTCTGTTGTCCTTTCTTTTGGTTGCTCCAGTATTTCCACCGGAGTTTTCTTTCCGATTTTTTCAATGATCTCCAGATTTCCTCTGCTGATACAGGTTCTGTGATCCACATCTATTTTAACATTATTTGCAGATATTTGAACCCCCTTTTCCATTAATTTTTCTTCATAATCCTGAAGAATACAAAAAGCCTCTGTCTTTGCCTCCTTTTCTGTACGTATTATCTTTTTCTTCTGGTATCGGTTCATAGTAATACGGCCTGTGGAAACAGGAAGCCTAAAATTCTCAGTGAGCTTCATCGGAAGCTCTTCTGTCAGAGTATGCCAGCCCTTTTTATGCTCTGCTCCCCATTCCAAGTATAGCTTCCCAATCTTTAAAAAGCCTCCAGTTTCCTGAATATTTTCCCGTATTTCTGCTTCATACTCCAATGGAAGCTCAGCATAATAGGACAGCTTCCTTTTTATGTAAATATCTGCATCTGCATGGACATATTCATAGCGCGTCACTTCCTGACTGTCATTTTTTAATTCAAGACAGCCGGAAACCAGAACGTCTCCTGTTTTACAGTTTTCCCCTGGTCTGATCCGGGGAACTCCGGCCCTAGTAATGATCTTTACCACGGTTCCGGATTCTGTGGCTGTCAGATTGCAGGGTTCTACTTTTTCTTTTTTCTTTTTATTCTGAAAATCCCCTTCTTTTACTGTAATAACCAGTCGTGTTCCTTCTGTTCTTGCGGAAACCCAGGCTGTCTGAGGATATTCTTCCCGGATGGAAGCTGCAATGGCGCTGCAGTTTAAAGATTTTTTTTTCATACCATGGGAAACACCCTGATCCTCCAGAAACTTCAGGATTTCCGGTGTGCTGTTCGCCCTGTTTCCTTCAATATGGATATTCCAGATACGTCCGGAAAGCATAAGAAGAAGCATTCCGCACAAAAAAAATCCCAGAAAAAAAGCTTTTCTTTTTACGCCTTTTTCCACCCAGAAAGGAAGCCCCTGTTTTTCCAGAATATGAATTCTCACCTTTGTTTTTCTCCGTATTGGTCCCAGCAGAAAAAAATGGTTGACGGAAAAAATACAGGTAAAGCTCTTATCCTTATTTTGTCTCAGATTCCGGACGACAATTCCTCTTGCCATGCAGAGATTAAAAAAACGTTCTGTCTGTCCGCCACAGATAAGAACTTCCACATATCCGTTCAGAAAACAAAGGATTTTTTCCATAGCTTCCTCCTACCGTTCCGGAATGATCCGGGAGATTTTTCCTGTAACTGTCATCTCTTCCATGGTATACCAGGGAATTTCCAGATTTTTTCCCATGATTGTCAGTTTTCCCGAAAAAGTGCTTACAATGATTTCCTCCTCTGTCAGCTTCAGAATACTGCGGTAATTTTCAATAACAGCCTGGCTGCATCCTGTCAGTGTAACAACAGTCTCTCTGCAGGCAAGATCTCTGGGAACCTCAAGAGCAGTCAGACAGCCTTCCCTGAGCTGTTTTCTTTTTTGCTGAAAAAACAAAGCATCGACCTCCTCTGATTCCCGCCCACATAAAAACAGAAAAACCTTCGGCTTTTATCGTAATTTATGCCGAAGGCTTTATCTTTATTCCTGACGGAACAATACCATGGAAAACCATAATATTGTATTGCCGCCCAGATTGTATTCCATTTGCTGTTCTTCTACAATTTCCGCAGCCACTACTCCATGGCTTTCCAGACAGGGATGCATTTTTTCCGGATGCCTGCAGGGTTTTCCCTGGGGGAATGTACACTCCTGACAGATATCACAGGATTCTGTGGACAGGGTAAAAACGGAAAACCCCTGTTCCCGGAGAAATGAGGCGATTTCTTCTGTGATTTTTTCGTGCTGGTGTCTGGTGGAAAGCATTTCCTCCATATTCATAAGATCCGACACTTCCGCCACACTGGAAAAAAACACTGCCTGGGGATATCTGCTGATCCTGTCCCGGCACTGCTCCAGTGAACCTACAGCCGGAGGGCAGGCCCAGGTAGTGCCAAAACGTTCACATTCCTGACTGCAGATCGTGCGGACCCTTTCCCTTACCTGAATTCCCTTTGTGTCAAGAATACGGTACTCATACACCGGAAACTGAGAAATATATTCCTCAAATTTTCCCATATCCAACTGTTTTATCATAAGCTTATCCTTCCTTCTGTACTGCCTGTATCATAATCCGATCAAACAAACCGCCCATTGTCAAAAACCGGTAGAATTGCGGTAACCCTGGTATAGCAGAAAGTTAGTATTCGTTATACTAATTCAAAATGATCAGCGCCATAAATACAAGGTTTTCTTCACCGGCATTTGTCAGCGCATGGCCTTTGCCGTCCGGAGTAAAGGTCATGTCTCCTGCTTCTACCATACGAAGTTCTCCGTTATCGCTGTAAATTCCTTTTCCGGAAAGAATGTAATAGGTTTCGCTTTCTCCGTGATGTTCATGATATCCCAGGGAACAGCCCGGTTCCAGAGTCACCTCTGCATAAAGACCACATTTTCCATTTAATTGTTTTTCATTAAGGATCGGCTTAAGAAAAACATGCCCGTTTCCTCCGCACATGTTTTCAATACGCTGAATTTCCATAAAAGAATCCTCCCTGGCAAAAACTTTTTTATTTATGATAAGGTTCATTGTTCAGAATACGGAATCCTCTGTATATCTGTTCCAGAAGTATCATCTGCATCAGCTGATGAGGAAATGTCATTCTGGAAAAGCTCAGCCGGAAATCTGCTCTTTTTAGTACCTGTTCACTTAGTCCAAGAGAGCCTCCGATCACAAAAGCAACCGAGCTTTTTCCTTCAATTCCCAATTGACCGATTTTTTCAGAAAGTTCTACAGAGTCCAGCATTTTTCCGTCAAGGGCAAGAGCGATCACGTAATCCTGGTCCCGGATATTTTTCATGATGCGCTCGCCTTCTGTTTTTTTGATCTGTTCGTTTAAAGCCTCAGAAGCCTTGTCCGGAGTCTTTTCATCAGCCACCTGACAGAAGGTAAGCTTACAGTATCTGCTCAGACGTTTTGCATATTCCTGTATCCCTGCGGTAAGATATTTTTCTTTGATCTTGCCCACAGATAAAATCCGGATCTCCATTATACTTCATAGTCAAGACAGATACGGTTGCAGGTAACTGTCCTGATAAAAGAAACCATTTTCTGATGTTCCGGGTGAACCTGATAACCGTCAAGAGCCTCCTGGGATTCCAGTTCACAGAAAAGTCCGATTTCATGTGTGCTGGCAGGAAGAGCATCTGTGACTACCTTAACAGATATCAGCCCCGGGACGATTCCCGTCAGACGTTCCAGCCCTTCTTTGATCCGTACTGCCGCTTCTTTTTTCTGTTTGTCATCTAAAGTTTCCTGAAATGACCACATTACAATGTGCTTTACCATGTTTTTCTCCTTTCTTTCCTTTACAGGCTTTCTTCAATAAAATTCTGGAATTCCTCCATGGACATCAGAACCTTCCGGGGCTTTGTGCCTTCCTCCGGTCCTACAACTCCGGCATCACAAAGCTGATCCATGATTCTGGCAGCTCTGTTAAATCCGATTTTAAACATACGCTGAAGCATTCCAATGGAAGCTTTTTCCTTATCAATAATAAACTTGCCGGCTTCCTCAAAATATACATCCCTTTCCTCTGCTCCGGATCCTCCTCCGGACAGACTGGCAGTATTTACCTGCTGTTCAATCTGCGGATTGTACTGCGCCGCGGGATTTTTATCTGCAAGAAAGTCCACGATGCTGCTGACTTCTTCGTCTGAAACAAAAGCGCCCTGCAGTCTGGCAGGCTTCTGATATCCCTGAGGATAAAAAAGCATATCTCCTTTTCCAAGAAGCTTTTCTGCGCCGTTCATATCCAGAATTGTTCTGGAATCCACGCCTGAGGAAACAGAAAAAGCAATTCTGGAGGGCATATTTGCCTTAATAAGACCTGTGATAACATTTACAGACGGCCGCTGTGTGGCTATGATCAGATGGATTCCCGCAGCCCGGGCAAGCTGGGCCAGACGGCAGATCGCATCCTCCACTTCTCCCGGAGCCACCATCATCAGATCCGCAAGCTCATCCACGATAATAATGATCTGAGGCATACGCTCCGGCGGGGTTTCTCCCTCGGGGATCCTCATTCCATCTACTTTTTTATTGTACTCCTGAAGATTTCGCACATTAAATTCCGCAAAAGTGTTGTAGCGGTTCATCATCTCTGTTACTGCCCAGTTCAGTGCGCCTGCCGCCTTTTTGGGATCAGTGACTACCGGGATCAGAAGATGAGGGATTCCGTTGTACACGCTTAATTCAACCACCTTGGGATCGATCATGATCAGCTTGACCTCTTCCGGTTTTGCTTTGTAAAGTATACTCACGATCAGAGTATTGATACATACAGACTTACCGGAGCCTGTCGCTCCTGCGATCAGAAGGTGCGGCATTTTGGCAATATCTGTAACAACAGGCTTTCCGGCAATATCCTTGCCTACGGCAAAGGAAAGCTTTGATTTTGCACCCTGAAACTCCTGGGACTGCAAAATCTCCCGGAGCATAACTGCCTGATTTTCTTTATTGGGAACCTCGATTCCCACAGCTGCCTTTCCGGGAATCGGCGCCTCAATACGGATATCCGGAGTTGCCAGGTTCAGCTTGATATCATCAGCAAGACCTACGATTCTGCTGACCTTCACTCCCATTTCCGGCTGAAGCTCATATCTGGTTACTGTGGGACCGCAGCTTGCGTTTGTCACAGTAACATTTACACCAAAATTATGCAGAGTATCCTGAAGCTTCTGGGCAGTCTGGCGAAGATGGGCATCGGAATCGCCTTTGCCCTTTCCGTTTCCTCTTTTCAGAAGCTTCAGAGGAGGATAATGATATTCTTTTTTTACTTCTGCATCCTTACTGGTAATCTCCTTCTGGATATTTCGGATTCCATTTTCTATTTCTGTTTTGGACGATTTTGGATTCTTATGAGGCTGAGAGACTTCCGATGCTGCGGACTGAACAGATGCTTCTGTATTTTGCTGTTCCTCTTTCCTGAAATCCTCAAAAGAATCTGAAATTTCTTTACTCTCGTCCTCATAAGCCTGGATTTCATCAAAATCCAAAGAATCTGAAGGCGAGTGTTCCATCTCTATATTAATATCAGTGTGGTCATCAGCAGCCTCACTGGAAGAATCTGCCCGATGTATACTGAATTCCAGCTGTCCCTGACCGGCTGCTGAAGTCCGGACTTCAAAATCCTCCTCAGCGGCCTGAGCAGCAGTCTCTGATGTTTCTTTTGTTTTTTTCTTTTTTGGAGGAGTCAGTTTTGTTCCTTCCAGAAAGCCGTGAGAAGAAGCCTCTTTCTGTTCCTGTCTGGCATTAAGGGCCGCAGCCGCCTCACTGTTTTCCTGTTCCAGAGCCTGGGCAGCCTGTTTTTCTGCCTCTAACGTTTCCTCCAGCCTGCGTATTCTTTCTGCCTGACGGTTTTCCCTCTTCTGTCTGCGTTCCTGATCCCGGATCTCTTTTTTCAGATCCCGCTCCGGCTGCCCTTCCATATAGCGTTCATGTCCGCCCTTTACAAGGCTTACAATGCTGTCCCAGATTTTAAAAATAAAATCAAAAAAGGATCTCTGAGTAATCAGGATCATTGTAATAAGAAGCACAAGTACAATGATAATATATCCGCCTACAATTCCAAAAGCAGACGTAGAGGACATGCAGATCGCGCCTCCGATCACACCGCCTCCCGTATGAAGCTCTGAACTGCGTTTATAATAATCCATAAATCCCGTACCCGGAAGATATCCCTCTGTTAAAAGCTGTACAAAGCCACACAGAAAAAGAAAAAACACAAGGGCTGCCAGTGTTTTTTTGTACGCGAGAGGATTTTTTCTGTTGGACATCAAAAAGGCAGCACCCACAAAAAGCAGTACGGGAAATACATAAGCCAGAAGTCCCATAATCCCAAAGCAGACCGCGCTGATCTGGTCGCCTACAGCGCCGCCCAGTCCAAAATTACTGATAACCAGGATCATAGAAGCAGCCAGAATGATCAGCAGAATGATTTCTGTCTGGAATCCACTTGTAACATTGTGCTTTTTAGCAGTGGTTTTTCTTCTTGATGCGGTACTCTTTGCTGTTTTTCCTGTGGTTCCTCTTTTGCCTTTCTGGTTCTTTGATGCTGCCATATCCAGGCTTCCCTCCTACTACTTCTATTGCTTTTATTACTACCGGTATCAGAACCCGTTATAAGTTCTGATACCCTTTTGTTTTTTTATAACACATAATTACCGATAAGAGCAGCAAAGCCCACAATAAAACAGTAATATGCAAAATAACGGAATCTGCCCCTGTTCACAAGTCTGAGCAGTACACGGATGGTAAAATACCCCACAACTGCAGAGATGAGCATTCCCAGTACAAAGGTAAATCCCAGGCCAACGGTCATTGCAGGCGCGCTAAACTGTCCCAGCTCCACAGCCAGGGCTCCGATAATAGCCGGCACTGACAGAATATAAGAATATTTCACTGCAAAACTCTGTGTAAATCCACTCATCAGACCTGCGCTGATCGTCAGTCCGCTTCTGGAAAGTCCGGGAAATACAGACAGTCCCTGACAAATACCAATCCACATGGCATTTCCGAATCCGGCGTCTCTTGCAGCTTTTTTTCCGCCCATTCTGCCAAGATCCACCACAAGAAGAACGATTCCTGTGATCAGGATTCCCGCTCCCGGCAGCAGCTGTGAAGAAGCCGCAAGCACAACAAGCCTTCTGGCTGTGTAACCCAGAAGTGCAGTCGGTATCATAGAAACAAGAAGCAGGAGCGCAAATTTCTTATAAGTACTGCTTACGATTTTTGCATATCGAAGTCTGTCTCCTGTTCTTTTATTATGGATATAAAGAGACAGATTTCCGATTGTATCCATCAGCATGTCCAGAGACTCCAGCAGAAGTCTTGAAATATCCTTCCAGAAAGTAAGTATCACTGCTGCCAGCGTACCAAAATGAAGCATTGCTTCCAGAAGAACACCCGTTTCGTGCTCCATCCCCAGAATGTTCTGAAGAATGCACAGATGTCCAAAACTGCTTACAGGAAGAAACTCCAGTATTCCCTGCACAACTGCAAGCAGGATCACATATAAAACTGTCATATTTTTAACCTTTTCTTTCGTCTGTTTTCTTCAAATGGCATGAAAGCTGCCGTTTTATTCCATGTAAAAGCCAAAAATTCAAAGTGTTTTCCCGGCTTTTGCTGTATCAGTATATCACAGTTCTGAAAAAGTTACAAGATATCCCCGGCAAAAAATCGAACATGTGAGCGAATACAGTTGCTGCTGCCGGACGCATCCCCGCGGAACTTTTTTATTTCCCTGAAAAATCCGTACAGACTGTACTATATTCCCGGTAAACAAAAAAAGGAAAACTGCCACAGCATACAGCCGTGACAGTTCCCCGAATCATCTCAGCCTGAACATTGCGTTTCCGCTTTTATACAGGCTATTATTATTTTAAAATCAGTTTGTGTGAGGCAGTCTCTCATCGATCATGTTCATCAGATGATCTGTGGAGCGAAGCGGTGCTACAAATGCAGCATCTTCCACAGCTGCAAGTTTTGCATTTTCACATGCAAGAACTCCGCCATAAATCTCGCCCATTTCTGCATAACGGTAAACCGGAAGCTTATCGTTCATCTCATCAGAAATATCCTCTACATCATCAAACGGCATTTCAACCTCATATACATGAGCCAGCTCTGCAGCAACCTCCCAGTTGGAGAATACCACATCTTCCTCAATGGCCTGTTCAACAACCTGAAGTCTGCGCTCAGTATTGGTGAAAGTACCATAGGTAGACGCAAATCCTGTTCCCGGGATCACAACGTCTGCAAGTTTGGCAGCCTCTGTCATGTGAGTATCGCATACCATCAGGAATACAAGCTCTTTCAGAAGCTCCGGAGCCGGATCCTCACCGAATACCAGAAGGGCTTTTACACCTTCCATAGCCTCTGCCCCTGCAGTGATTCCAAGATCAACAAGACCCTGGCTGTTGTTCTTTGCTTTCAGCATAAGGATACCGTCGCGGGCTTTTCCGATATGACCGGAAACAACTGCGATGTCACCAAGAAGCGCAGCAGCCTCAGTAGTTACTACGTTCTGCTGGAATACGATCATTGCTTTCTTTGCATTTGCATAAAGCTCAGCGATCTCTTTTGCTTCTTCAGATACAGCAACACCTTCTACAGATGCCTTGAATGTATCAAAGCCTTCTGCACCTGTGCCCTTGCCCATATCAAGAAGAGCCTTTGCAACACCCTTGAAGAAACCAAGGCTGTTGTCTGTCTCAACAGTTTTATAAGCAAAGCTCATATGATCCTGTGCATATCCTTCCGGATTTACAAGGATAACCTTTGCTCCGTTCTTTGCTGCCTGTTTCAGTTTCAGACGGATCACCTGATTTTCTTTTGCAATAAAGCCTGCGCACAGGATCACATCTGCAGAAAGAACCTCGTTGATGGTGTTCGGAGAAGCGTTTACGCCCAGAACCTTTTCAAGACCGTTCTCTCTGTTGTTGAAGCAAAGAGTCTTAGCTCCGATAGAATCTGCGAACTTCTTGATCACATATGCTTCTTCGTTTGTATATCTGTCAGAAACTGCTACAGCAACTGCGTTTCTTCCGTATTTTGCGGCAAGAGATTCTGCTTTCTTTGCAGTCAGCATAAATGCTTCATGATAATCAACCTCTGTAAGCTCTCCGTCCTTTCTTGCCATTGGCTCAAGAAGTTTGCCGTCCATAACAGAACAGTCAAAGCCGAACTTTCCTCTTCCGCAGAGAAGTCCTTTATTGACAGCGCCTTCTCTGTCCGGAACAGCTTTTACCAGCATGTCTCCATAGGTTTCAAGATGCATGGAGCAACCTACTGAACAGTAAGCGCAGGTAGTATCGGTAGCCTCAGTGTCAAGCGGAACAGATTTTTCAAGAGTAAGATTTTCCTGAAGAGCGCCTGTAGGGCAGACACTTACACACTGGCCGCAGGAAATACATCCTGTCTCAGAAAGCGGCTGTTCAAGAGCCGGCATAACAACTGTGTCAAATCCACGTTTCACAAGGCCAAGAGCGCCTACTCCCATAACCTCATCGCAGGCACGAACACAGAGTCCGCAGAGGATACATTTATTCGGATCCCTTAAAATGAACGGATGCTCATCGTGGAATTCCACTTCATTGATGTCTCCTGCCAGACGGTCCGGATCCACATCGTACATATTTGCATAGGAGATCAGCTTACACTCAAAGTAATCTTTACATCCGCACTCCAGACAACGATGAGCTTCCTCAACAGCCTGCTCCTCGTCGTATCCGAAGACTACCTCTGTAAAGTTGTCTTTTCTTTCTTCTGCATTCAGCTGCTCCATAGTCGGACGGCACATTCTCTCACGGTCTTCAAAAGTAGCCGGTGTTACGTCCTTTTTGGTTACATAATAGTTTGGCTCGTATTTGATCTCTTCTCCGCGAAGATAAGCATCTACGATCAGATAGCTCTTCTTGGCATCGCCAATGGATTCAACTGCGATGGAAATCTTGTCATTACCGCAGTCACCGCCTGCGAATACGCCCGGAAGTGCTGTCATGTATGTATCTTTATCATAAACAAGGCCGCCCTTTCTGGTAAGCTCAACCCCGTTCATTCCTTCTGCATTTACTCTCTGGCCGATTGCAAGGATTACAGTGTCCACATCAATCGTCTCTGTTTTTCCTTCTACCGGAACCGGAGCGCGACGTCCGGATGCATCCGGCTCACCAAGTTCCATAACCTGAAGAACCATCTGACGGCAGTGTCCGTTTTCATCAGAAATGATCTCAAGAGGATTGGTCAGGTTCAGGAAGATTACTCCCTCTTCCTCTGCTTCCTCGATCTCGATCATATCTGCAGGCATCTCATCTTTTGTTCTTCTGTAAATATTATAAACCTTGTCAGCGCCAAGACGTACTGCTGTACGGCAGGCATCCATAGCGGTATTACCGCCGCCTACAATGGCAACGTTTTTGCCAAGGTCAATATCTTCATTGCGGACAACTTTTCTGAGGAAATCAATACCGCCGATTACACCCTCGGCATCCTCGCCCTTGCAGCGGACACCGGTAGATACCCATGCACCGATACCAACGCATACAGCATCAAAATCTCTGCGGATCGCTTCAAAAGAGATGTCCTCGCCGATCTTTGTATTTGTAACCATGGTTACGCCCATTTTTTCAAGAACAGCGATTTCCTCATCCAGAACTTCTTTCGGAAGACGGTATTCCGGAATACCATAGCGGAGCATACCGCCAAGCTTTGGCATTGCCTCGTAGATCGTCACATCATGACCAAGCTGACGGAGGAAATATGCCATGGAAAGTCCGTAAGGACCGCCGCCGATCACAGCAACGTTCTTTCCTGTGTCCGGCTCGCACTCCGGAACAAACGGATCTTCACCGAACTCGTCAGTATCTGCTGCAAATCTCTTAAGGTTTGCAATAGCGATAGGCTCGTCTACCATACCGCGGCGGCATGCTGTCTCACACGGATGAGGACAGACACGACCGATAGATCCCGGAAGCGGAATGTTTTCTCTGATCAGTTTGATGGCCTCTTCATACTGTCCGTTTGCGATCAGACCTACATAGCCCTGACAGTCTGTACCTGCAGGACATGCAAGCATACATGGCGGACGGCAGTCACCCTTATGGTTGGAAAGAAGAAGCTCCAGGTTTGTTTTTCTTGATTCAATAACACGCGGTGTATTGGTATGGATGATCATATCCGGTGCGATCTCGGTTGCACAGGCCTTCCAGAGTTTCGGATTGCCTTCCATCTCTACCATACAAAGTCCGCATGCGCCGTAAATTTCTGTTCTCTCATCATAGCAAAGAGTAGGAATGAAAATATCGTTCTCTTTGCAGACATCGAGAATGGTCTGGCCGGGAAGTCCATAGACTTCTTTTCCGTCGATATTTAATCTATATTTATTCACAGTCTGCACCTCCTATTAAACTCTCTTTACTGCGCCAAATTTACAGGATTCCTCACACTTGCCGCACTTGATACATACAGCAGGATCAATCTTATGCTGCTGTTTTTTCTCGCCGCTGATGGCGCCAACCGGGCAGTGTCTTGCACAGGCTGTACAGCCCTTGCAGTCCTCTGTAATCTCGTAGTGAATAAGAGCCTTACAGGATTTTGCAGTACATTTATGATTGTAAATATGATCCTCATATTCATTGCGGAAATATTTCAGAGTGGTGAGTACCGGGTTCGGAGCAGTCTGTCCAAGTCCGCACATAGCGCCGTCCTTGATCTTTCCTGCAAGCTCTTCCAGAAGCTCGATATCTCCGTCTTTTCCTTCGCCCTTTGTGATTCTCTCAAGAATCTCAAGCATTCTCTTGGTACCGATACGGCAGTAGTTACATTTACCACAGGATTCTTTCTTGGTAAAGTCAAGGAAGAAACGTGCCATATCTACCATACAGGTATCCTCGTCCATTACGATCATACCGCCGGAACCAACGATAGCGCCTGTCTTATTGATATCTTCATAAGTAACAGGAGTATCAATAAGATCTGCAGGAATACATCCGCCGGAAGGACCGCCCATCTGAACAGCCTTGAATTCTTTGTCGTTTTTGATTCCGCCGCCGATGTTGTAAATAACTTCTTTCAGGGTCATTCCCATAGGAACCTCAACAAGACCGCCCTTCTTGATTTTTCCTGCAAGAGCAAATACCTTGGAGCCCTTGGATTTTTCAGCACCTCTGTCAGCAAAGGCCTGTCCGCCATTGGCAATGATCCATGCAACGTTTGCATAGGTTTCTACGTTATTGATGTTGGTCGGAAGCTTCCAGTATCCCTTTGCAGCCGGGAACGGAGGTTTCAGTCTTGGCATACCTCTCTCACCTTCAAGAGAAGCAATAAGAGCAGTCTCCTCACCGCATACAAATGCGCCTGCGCCTGCTTTGATACGGATATCAAAATCAAAGCCTGTTCCAAACAGATTTTTGCCCAGATAACCCTTTTCTCTTGCCTGTGCCATGGCGATCTCAAGACGTGCGATTGCCAGTGGATACTCAGCACGACAGTAAATGATACCCTCTGTAGCGCCTGCAGCAAAACCGCCGATGATCATACCTTCCAGCAGGGAGTGAGGATCGCCTTCCAGAACGGAACGGTCCATGAATGCACCCGGGTCACCCTCGTCTGCATTACATACCATATATTTCTGCGCGCCTTTATTGGATTTGATCGCATTCCATTTAAACCATGTAGGGAAACCGGCGCCGCCGCGTCCGCGAAGTCCGGAAACCTTGATTTCCTCAATAACTTCATCCGGAGTCATGGAAGTGATAACTTTGCGTGCAGCTTCATAGCCGCCTACCGCTATGTACTCATCAATTTTTTCCGGATTGATCTGACCGCAGTTGCGGAGAACGATTCTCTGCTGCTGGGAAAGGAACGCCTCATCCTCTGCCGGAATCACGTATTCCTCTACCGGCTTTCCGCCAATCAGATGCTCCTCTACGATTTTTTCTACTTTATCTGTAGTACATTTGACATATCTTGCTTCCAGAGCGCCTTCGTCATTATACACATCAACGATAGGCTCCAGATAGCAGGTACCGATACATCCTGTTTTATCAATAACAACATTTGTAAGATTTTTTTCTGCTACGATACGCTGGAACTCATCAGAGGTCTTCTTAGCTCCGGTAGCAATACCACAGCTGCCTTGTCCTACAACAACTTTCATATTTCTACCTCCTATGCGTTCTTTGCTTTATAATCGTCAAGAATCTTCTTAACAGAAGATTTTGTCAGGTTTCCGAATGTTTCCTCACCGTCTGCTGATTTTACCATCATAACCGGCGCAAGAGAACAGCAGCCAAGACAGGCTACGTTATTTAATGTAAACAGACCATCTTCGGTTGTCTCTCCGTCCTTGATTCCAAGATGTTCACAGACAGCTTCCTCGATCATGTCAGAACCATTTACATGACAGGCTGTACCTTTACAGAGCATGATCAGATACTTTCCGATCGGCTGTAAACGGAACTGTGCATAGAATGTAGCCACACCGTAAATTTTAGCAGGCATGATCCCTGTTCTTTCTGCGATATAATTGATCGCATCCATAGAAAGATACCCGTAGATATCCTGGGTCTGCTGAAGAATGGTGATCAGGCTTCCCGGCACCTTTGCATATTTTTCAAGCACCGGAGCCAACTCAGCGAAATCCGCGTTTCCGCTGTTCTGACATCCACACGTATTGCTCATATGATTTGTCCCTCCTGTAGAAATTATTTTAAACATCACTACTCATTCTCTAGCATTATATCACAAAAGGAGGGACAGTCAAAGGAAAAAGTGCATGATTTTTCATAAATTGTTAATAATGTGACTAACTTTTTCATGAAATTACATTTTTTTCTCAGCTTTCTGAAGGTCAATTAGTTCATACAGTTTGGCAAGAGCCTCTTTCATTCCTCCCACTTCATCGATCAGTCCTTCTTCTACAGCCTCCCTGCCTTCCAGCATGGTTCCCACATCTTTTACCAGCTGTGTGGTATCCAGCATTAGCTCTTCCAAGCGCTTCTGAGAAATGTGGGAATGAGAAGCAATAAATCCCGTGATCCGGTCCTGAATTTTTTCCATATTCCGATAGGTCTGTGCAACACCGATAAACATCCCACTGGAACGCACCGGATGAATCACCATGGTAGCGCTTGGCACAACAAAGGAATAGTCGGCCGATACGGCCATGGGAACACCAATGGAATGACCGCCTCCAAGAACAAGAGAAACTGTAGGAATACTTAAAGATGCGATCATCTCCGCAATGGCAAGCCCTGCTTCCACATCGCCGCCTACCGTATTTAAAAGAATCAGAAGGCCGTCCACATCTTCATCATCCTCCACCAGAGCCAGCTTTGGAAGTACATGCTCATATTTGGTGGTTTTACTCTGAGAAGGCGCTGACTCATGGCCTTCCACCTCACCGATAATCGTAAGAAGCTCCACATGATGTTTTCGTGGATTTCTATCCAGAGTCACCTGTCCCATTTCCTTTATCTGCTCATTTTTTCTGTCCTGATTTTCCAGTTTTTCCTGCTCATATCCAGTATCCTCTGGTTTTGTCTCTGCGTTTTTCTGTGATTTCCCATTCTCATCTGCTCCGGAAATCATTTTTTCCATTGGATGCTGTTCTTCTTTTATATTCTCCTGGTTCAGAAATTTTTCCTCTGTGTATCCATTCTCTTTTCCCTCATACTCTGACAGAACCTTCTGATCATAATTCATTTGCTGCCGTTTTCCTTTTTCGGACATGCAATCCTCCATTCCGCCGCCTTTTATCCGGCGGCACAAATAATATAAAAAACAATTCACACTTCCACAGTTTCATGGTACAATAAATTTAGTTTTTGATGCTGCAGTATTAACTGTGATCATCTCCGCCCGTCTATTCATTTACAGAAATGCCCCTCTGCTCAGGCGAACTATATTTCACCAGTTCGTTTATTACCTGATTCTGTTTTAGCTTTGCAATCCCATCTTAAATCTGCTTCTTTCCCGGCAACACCCCTGAAAAACCATCATTCATGAAACTATTATGTGTAAAACATGAATTTTTATTCTTTGTTATAAATGATCATATTCGAAAAAGCACACGAACTAATTTGTCTTTGTGGAATGCGCATATAGAGTTTAGTATTTCTTTTTATGTCCATATATTCCGAATTTTATTGTACAAAATTCAATATTTTCTTATTATATATTTCTTTATTGATGCCGGATCATACATAGTTCAGCGCTGCCTTCTGCAGGGAAATGGATGTTACCTGATATTTTTATCTGTAATGCAGTCAGACCAATATGTATGTTTCTGTTTTCAGCTTCAGCAGAACCTGACCAGTTGTATGGTAACGCATAGTCAGAACGTCCTTATGGCTATCGAAAGTAATTTATCATCTTTTATTTTTTCACTTGATTTATGTATCTGTACCATGATAATTCAATAGACTTTACACTCTTAAGGTGGTATAATGACCCTACTGAATGGATGTATGTAAACAGGAAGGATGATGCAATATGTTAGACCAGAAAGACTTGGAGCTTCTTCAAAACTTAATGCAGGAAGTTGTAAAAGAATCAGAACAGAATATTCTTAACAGCGTGGATAAAAAGATTGCTGCTTCTGAGCAGAATGTCATTTCTACCGTGGATAAAAAGATCGCTGCTTCTGAACGGAATGTTATTTCTAGCGTAGACAAGAAGATCGCTGCTTCCGAACGGAATGTTATTTCTAGCGTAGACAAGAAGATCGCTGCTTCCGAACGGAAGATTCTTTCTGTCATGGATGAGAAACTATCCCGATCAGAAAATATGATTCTTAATGAGCTGGACAGAGTACAGGCACATCTTGAAGGAGATTTGGAAAAAGTACAGAAAAATCTGGAAGAACTGAAACAGTTTTACAAAATTGATAAGTTGGAAACAGATAATACTTCGCTGCTTCTGAAAATGTACAATGACATGCAAAAAGAAATTGCAGAGATTAAGACTAAAATAGCATAAAACACAATCGCCGAAAGGGTGTAAAGCCTACTGAGTTATCAGGCGGTCCATTTGCATCTGTATAAATCCATATGTCCACTCACAAAATACAGAACACTCTTTACCATAAAAACAGACCATCTAAACAATCAGTATAGCATCACCGAAAGCCATTTTGTTATAAAAAGCATCATCATTTTTAAGATAAAACAGCCCTCATCTCCCTTATTTTAAAGGGTCTGAGGGCTGTTCTCAATTATTCATCCCAGTTGTGCCATACGTCAGTGACGTCATCGTCCTCATCAAGAAGATCAAGTGTTTTCTGAAGGTTTTTGATATCTTTTTCGTCTGTAAGCTCCACATAGGTCTGAGGAACCATAGCCACCTGTGCCTCCAGCATAGGAACTCCGGCAGCTTCCAGAGCCTCTCTAACTGCACTGAAATCATCCGGTGCTGTGATCACTTCAAAGCTTTCCTCTTCCTCACTGAAATCCTCAGCACCTGCATCAAGGGCAACCATCATCAGCTCATCTGCATCCATCTCGCACTCTTCCTTGTCAATGATGATCTGTCCTTTCTGATCAAACATAAAGGAAACGCAGCCCTGTGTTCCGATGCTTCCGTAGCCTTTTGTAAAAGCATTTCTTACATTGCTGGCAGTACGGTTTTTATTGTCTGTAAGAGTTTCTACGATAATGGCAACACCGTTGGGACCATAGCCTTCGTATGTAGCACGCTCATAGTTGTCTGCCGCCTCTGCACCTGCTGCTTTTTTGATACCGCGCTCAATGGTATCATTTGGCATATTATTTGCTTTTGCTTTTGCAATAACATCGCGAAGCTTGCTGTTATTGTTGGGATCCGGTCCTCCGGCTTTGACAGCCATAACGATCTCTCGTCCGATCACAGTAAAGATTTTACCTTTTTTGGCGTCGTTTTTCTCCTTTTTATGCTTTATGTTTGCGAATTTTGAATGTCCTGACATAACTCACTTTCTCCTTTTGTGTTCTTGTCATTTATTTTTTCGGCCCGCACCTTTCCTATTGTCCTGTTTCCAAGAGACAGGATCTTAAAGCGGTAACCGTTTGCAACAATCTCATGGTCCAGATCTTCCTCTGTGGGAATATGCCCCAGAAGCTCTGTGAGAAGCCCGTTCAGCGTCGTTACCTCAACCTCTCCAAAACTGATCCCCAGCTCCTCCTCAACATCCTCCAGCTCTGCAAAACCATCAATCAGAACGCTGTTATCTGTCTGAGTCCGGATAGCAATATCCTCGTCCTCATCATATTCATCAAGGATCTCTCCCACGATTTCCTCCAGAATATCTTCCATTGTGATCACTCCTGCAGTCTGACCGTACTCATCTACCACAACTGCCATATGTGCCTGTTTTACCTGCATAGTACGGAAAATATTGCTGATGCTTCCCGTTTCCGGCACAAAATCTGCTTTTCGGATCAGTCCCGGAAGCTCTCTTAGAGGCTTGAATCTTGCCCAGGAATTCTGGGTCATAAATTTAAGAGCGTCTTTATAATGGATCAGTCCTCTGATATTGTCCATATCATCCTCATAGACCGGATATCTGGAATTTCCTTCTTCCAGCATCTCATCTATGACGTCTTTCAGGAATCTTTCCTGGTCAAAAGCCACCACTCCGGTTCTGTGTGTCATAATATCACCGGCCTTGATATCATTAAAAGAAATGATATTCTGAATCATCTCTGCTTCATTTTTCTCTATGACGCCCTGTTCATGAGCCTCATCCACAATGGAAATGATCTCCTCCTCTGTAACCGCTTCCTGCTGTTCCCCAAGCGCTACTCCAAAAACACCGGCAGTAATACGCGCAAGCCAGGTAACTGTCAGAGTAAAAGGCCACATTATCGTTACCACTATGCTGACAAGCCGCACATAACGGAACGCATACTGTCTGGAGCGGTAATCTCCGATCCTTCGGAGCATCAAAATGCCAAAAGAGGCAAGAAGAACAACACAGAGAATCGAAATCAGTACCAAAGCCGGAAACTGATCTATGTAACGATGTGAGATCCGCGCCAGAAGAGGCACCAGAAAAACACCGATAAAGATTCCTGAAGCTGTTACGATCAGAGGAATGGCATTGACATATCTTACCGGTTCATCAATAAGCCTTTTCAGTAATCCGGCTTTTTTGTTTCCTTCCTCTGCCATTTTCTGTATTTCGCTCTGATTCAGATTTCTGACTGCTGCTGCAAAGCCATAAAGGATTCCGTTCAGCAAAATCAGTATCACTAGAACAATAAGCCCCGCCAGGGGCGATCGACTGCCGTCGTCCATTTTGTATTTCCTTTCTTAACTCGCTGTACATACAGTGTATTTCCCCGGAAATTACCTGTGAATCAGCATAATTACTGCTAAAATATAGCACTTTCCCTGCCGTTCGTCAAGAATTCCCGTCCAAAAAGTATCTTTCTTAAAAGCATCTTTTGCCCTGCCCAGGCAGAAAAAGGATCAGAAGCTCAGTTCCAGGCTAATCTCCAGCGCATGATTCACACGGTCAAGCATACACTGATCCAGGTGACACACCTTATCCTTCAGCCGCCGTTTATCAATGGTCCTTAACTGCTCCAGAAGGATCACGGAATCTTTTTCGATTCCGTAGGCAGAAGCATCAATTTCAATATGTGTAGGAAGCTTCGCCTTATTCATTTTTGATGTGATGGCTGCGCAGATCACAGTTGGGCTGTGCCGGTTTCCCACATCGTTCTGTATGATCAGAACAGGACGGATCCCGCCCTGCTCGCTTCCTACCACAGGTCTTAAATCTGCATAAAAAATATCCCCTCTTTTTATTACCACACAATTCACACTCCGATTCTGTTTTCTCTACTAATCAGTATTTCCAGTTTTTTCTTGTGTATACATGCGTGGTATTTCCAGTTTCTGCCGCCTTTACCTATTCAAAAAAGGTCAGCTCACCCCATTTCTTTCCGTTCTTTATATAAATTCTTGGTACCCGTTTTCCAATATCACAGGCAAATTCATAAGAAAACCTTCCTGATAAGTCTCCAAGAGTTTCCAGACTGAGAACCTCATCTCCGTCCTTTCCTACAAGTGTCACCTCGTCACCTGTGTGAACCTCAGGAATCTCTGTTACATCTACCATAAACTGATCCATACAGATCCGCCCGATCACAGGAGCCTTTTTTCCATGGATCAGGACCCATCCTTTGTTGGAAAGACTTCTGGGATATCCGTCTGCATAGCCTACAGGTATGGTGGCAACCTTCATGTTTTTTTGTGCAGTAAAGGTTCCTCCATAACTGACCGAAGCCCCTGCTTTCAGTTCCTTGACATAACTGACATGGCTTTTCAGCTCCATAGCAGGCAGAAGCCTTACAATATCCCGTTCCACCTCATCAGAAGGATAAATTCCATAAATGGTGATTCCGGCACGGACGGCATCCATGTTTGCTTTTGGCATACGGATAATGCCTGCGCTGTTGGAACAGTGCTGTACAGGAATTCTGATTCCACTTTCATGAAGCAGTCTCTCAAAGGTCACGTAACGTTCCAGCTGTTTTTCAGCAGGAGAGATATCTGTTTCGTCTGCTCTGGCAAAGTGGGTGAACAGTCCCTCCACCTCTACATTGGAAAGTTCTGTGATCTTCTTAATTTCCTGAACGCTTTCTGTGGTATCAGAAAATCCAATCCTGCTCATTCCTGTGTCAAGTCCAATATGGATATGTACTGTTTTTCCCTGACGGACAGCCTCCTCTGACAGCTTTTCTGCCATGGAGTATTCGCTGACAGTCAGCCGGATCTCCTGCTCCACCATATCAGGAAAATATTCCTCAAATACGATTCCCAGAATCAATATTGGCTTTGTTACCCCAAAGGCACGAAGCTGAAGAGCCTCCTCTGCGGTAGCCACTGCAAATCCCCAGATATAACTGTATCCGTGGATCAGACGGGCAATGGCTTCTGCTCCGTGGCCATATCCGTCCGCCTTGATCACAGCAATGATTTTTGTGCCCTTTGCGATATTTTTTTTCATTTCTCCAAAATTATGCGCAATAGCATCCAGGGATACTACTGCTTTGATTCTGTCATATCTCCTCATGTCTTCCTCCGTACTTCAATACCTCCGGAATTGTCAGGAGCAGATCTCCCGCCTTCATTCCATACATTCCCTTGTTCTCAGCTGCCAGATCGCCTGCTCTTCCGTGGATAAAAACTCCCAGCGCTGCGATCTCTGTCATTTCACCAACTGAAAGCGCCTCTCCTCTGTACATACAGAGCATTCCGGCAAGAACCCCTGCAAGTACATCTCCGCTTCCGGCTGTTGCCATTCCGGCATTTCCGGAAAGATTATACCATACTGTGCCATCGGAACCGGTCGTTACAGTACAGGCATCCTTCAGTACACAGACAGAGCCCGAAGCTCTGGCATATTCCAGTGCCGAGGCTTCCCGGCTGTCCTGCAGCTCTCCAATGCTTTTTCCGGTAAGCCGGCTCATCTCTCCCATATGGGGAGTCAGAATCACATGACTGCCCAGAAGGTTTTTCCAGGACGGATTTTCTGCCAGAAGGTTCAGACCGTCTGCATCAAGCACCACTTTTTTTCCGGATAAAGCTTTTTCCAGAAACCAGTGCACCTTAAACCGTGTTTTTTCCGAAATTCCAAGTCCCGGTCCCATCAGGATCACATCACACCAGTCAAAGGCATTCTGATAGGCCGCCTCTCCTTTTCCACAATCAATAATGGCTTCCGGAAGCAGGCTCTGCAAAGGAATACGGTTACTTTCATCGGTAAGAATACGTACCATTCCCGCACCGCCGGCAAATGCTGCCGCTGCGCAGAAATAGGCGGCGCCGCACATTCCCGGGCTTCCTGCCACTGCAAGAACCTTTCCGAAGGTGGACTTGTTTCCTTCTGGTGTTCTTCTGGGAATCTTTTTGGTATCTTCCACTTCCAGAATTCTCTTTTTCTCAAAAACACCAGACTCTCCGTAAACGCCAATATCGGCCAGAACCGTCCTTCCGGCATTTTTTCTGCCCGGATAAAGGCACAGTCCCGCCTTCAGAAATCCAAAGGTCACGGTAAGATCCGCCTCAAAAGCAGCACCCATCACTGCGCCGGTATCTCCGTTCACCCCGGATGGAATATCAACAGCTACTTTCCAGGCAGTCATCCGGTTCATGGTTTCTATCAGTTCTTTATATTTTCCCATAACAGGACGGGCCAGTCCCACACCGAAAACAGCGTCTACTATAGTAGTATATTCACGCCACTGCGGGTTATTCACAACCGGAACATGATAATTTGATGCAATGGAAAGCTGGCGCGCGGTTTCATGGGTAAAAGAGGAATGATTTCCTGCCACATAAATCTCAGCCTGATATCCATGAAGAAAAAGGATCCGGGCAATGGCAATTCCGTCTCCTCCGTTATTTCCGCTTCCACAGACACAGAGAATCTTCTCTTCTGTGTTATTTTTATGAAACACCTTTTCCATTTCTTCCACAGTTTTCAGAGCAGCCCGTTCCATAAGAACACAGGAAGGAATGCCTCTCTTTTCAATCGTATACGCATCCAGCTGCTTCATTCTCTCACAGCTTACCACTTCTTTCATCTGATCCCCTCCTTTTTGTATCTGTCTGCTTTATATCTTTTTACATCAAAAGGCTGTCAGCCCGGAATAGGGTGACAGCCTGCTGAGATGGGCTAATTTTCATGTTCCTGACGGTACTGGCTAAGATTGTAAGAAAGCCGCATAAGGCTCTCGGAAAGATGTACATTCTCTACGATCACATCATCAGGAGTATCCAGATCAATATGCGCAAAATTCCAGATTGCCTTGATTCCGTTCTCAATCAGAATATTTGCCATATCTCCGGCCTTATTTTTCGGAAGCGTAAGGATTGCGATCTCAATCTGATTTTCCTTCAGGAAAAACGGAAGATCACTGATCATCTGAATCTCAATTCCCCGCACTGCGATCCCTTCCAGTACAGGATTGATGTCAAAAATGCCCATCAGCTTAAATCCGCGTTTTTCAAAATCCACATAGTTTGCCAGCGCCTGTCCAAGATTACCGGCACCCACGATGATCATGGGATGAACCGTATCTAACCCCAGAATTTTGCCGATCTCTGTGTACAGATACTTCACATTATATCCGTATCCCTGCTGTCCGAATCCGCCGAAATTATTCAGGTCCTGACGGATCTGAGACGCTGTCACATGCATTTTTTTGCTGAGGTCATTGGAAGAAATACGCTCCACATTTTCTTCCAGCAGTTCTCCAAGATATCTGTAATAACGCGGCAGCCTTTTTATCACTGCTTTTGAAATTTGTTTTGCCTCCACGGGATGATCCTCCTTCTGATTTCCTATTAATTATAACGAAATGTTATTTTAATGTCAAATAAAGTTTTTTCACTTCGCAAAAACTTTTTGGTCTTTACAAAATCATTGTAAAAGCCTTATAATCTTACAGTACGTATTAAGATAATTAAGGCAATTTGCGGAGGAACAACAATGATTTTAGCATGTCAGGGCATCTGTAAATCCTTTGGCGAAAAAGAGATTTTAAAAGATGCCTCTTTTCACATAGAAGAGCGGGAAAAAGTCGCTCTGATCGGTAATAACGGCGCAGGAAAAACCACTTTGCTGCGCATTATTATGGAAGAGTTTTCTGCTGATTCCGGAAACGTGATACTGGCAAAAGATAAACGTATGGGATATCTGGCTCAGTATCAGGATATTTACGGACAGCGCACCATTTACGAAGAGCTTCTTACAACCAAACAGCACATCCTTGATATGGAAGAACGTATGCGCTCCATTGAACTGGAAATGAAGCATGTACAGGGCGAAGAGCTGGAGCAGCTTATGAACACCTATACCAGACTTACCCATGAATTTGAGCTGGAAAACGGCTACGCATACAAAAGCGAGCTTACCGGCATACTGAAGGGTCTGGGATTTGGGGAAGAAGACTTTGAAAAGCCGATTGAAACTCTTTCCGGAGGCCAGAAAACAAGGGTAGCTCTTGGCAAGCTTCTGATCTCCAGGCCGGATATCCTTCTTCTTGACGAGCCTACCAACCATCTGGACATGGAAAGTATTGCCTGGCTGGAAACCTATCTTCTGAATTATCCGGGAGCTGTTTTTATTGTTTCCCATGACCGTTATTTTCTTGACAAGGTAGTGACTAAGGTAGTAGAAATCGAAGCCGGTCAGGTGATTTCTTTCCAGGGCAACTACTCTTCTTATGCAGAAAAAAAGGCGCAGCTGAGAGACGCTCAGTATAAGGCATACCTGAATCAGCAGCGGGAAATCAAACATCAGGAAGCTGTGATCGTTAAATTAAAGTCCTTTAACCGTGAAAAATCAATCCGCAGAGCTGAAAGCCGTGAGAAAATGCTGGATAAGATCCAGAGACTTGACAAGCCGGTGGAAATCCAGACTCATATGCGTCTTTCTCTGGAGCCAAGAACCGTAAGCGGAAATGACGTTCTTACTGTAGAGGAACTGTCCAAAAGCTTCCCCGGCCAGACACTGTTTACAAATATCTCCTTTCAGATAAAAAGAGGTGAGCGGATTGCGCTGATCGGAAATAACGGGACAGGAAAGACTACCATGCTGAAGATTCTTAACAGCATCCTTCCTGCAGACTCCGGAAGCTTTTCCCTGGGCTCCAAGGTTCAGATCGGCTACTATGATCAGGAGCATCATGTGCTTCATTCAGAAAAAACTATTTTTCAGGAAATTTCGGATTCCTATCCCACACTGACGGAAACAGAGATCCGAAACATGCTTGCCGCCTTTCTTTTTACCGGAGATGATGTTTTTAAAGAAATTTCTTCTCTTTCAGGTGGAGAAAGAGGAAGAGTCTCTCTTGCCAAGCTGATGCTTTCAGAAGCCAATTTCCTGATCCTGGACGAGCCCACTAACCATCTGGATATTGCTTCCAAGGAAATTCTGGAGGAAGCTTTAAACAGCTACAGCGGAACCGTCCTCTATGTTTCTCATGACCGTTATTTTATTAATCAGACTGCTACAAGGATTCTTGACCTGACCCATCAGGCGATTGTGAATTATATTGGTGACTACGATTATTATCTGGAGAAAAAAGAGGAGCTGACGGAAAAATATGCGCCTGCCCCGTCTGATCCTGCTGAAACCAGAGCACCGGAAACAGATAACTCTGACAGCAAGCTTTCCTGGCAGCAGCAAAAGGAAGAACAGGCCCGCAGGCGAAAACTGGAAAACGAACTGAAAAAAACAGAAGCCAGAATCGAAGAGCTGGAAAAAAGAGATAAAGAAATCGATGAAACTCTGGTGCTTCCGGATGTGTGCACCAATGTGGCGCGCTGTACTGAATTAAGCCGCGAAAAAGAGGCGGTTCTGAAGGAACTGGAAGAATTATATGAAAAATGGGAATCCCTCGCCTGAGGTTTTCCCATTTTTGCTGTCCGAAACCGCTGTTCATATGGTCCAAAACAATTCCTGTTATTTTGATTTTTGTACGGTTACTTCATAATACGATCCAGTGACTCCCGCACGGCCAGAATAAAATCTCTGCTGGAAAGCACCTTTGGATGCTTAATGGTTGTGATCATGGCAAGATCCTTTGTCATCTTTCCTGCCTCAATCGTAGAAAGAGTTGCTTTTTCCAGTTTATCCGCAAACTCAGTCAGAGCTTTATTTCCATCCAGCTCTCCCCTTTTCCTGAGCGCACCTGTCCATGCAAAAATTGTTGCCACTGAGTTGGTAGAGGTCTCTTTTCCTTCCAGATGTCTGTAATAATGTCTCTGTACGGTTCCGTGAGCAGCCTCATATTCATAGTATCCGTCCGGAGAAACAAGAACAGAAGTCATCATGGCAAGAGAACCAAAGGCAGAAGAAACCATATCGCTCATAACGTCTCCGTCATAGTTTTTGCAGGCCCAGATAAAGCCGCCCTCCGCTTTCATCACGCGGGCAACCACATCGTCAATCAGGCTGTAGAAATATGTCAGTCCTGCCGCATCAAATTTCGCCTTAAATTCCTCTGTAAATATCTTCTGGAAAATTTCCTTGAATTTGCCGTCATAGGTTTTGGAAATAGTATCCTTTGCCCCGAACCACACATCCTGATTTGTATCAAGAGCATAGTTAAAGCAGCTTCTTGCAAAGCTTTCGATGGACGCTTCCATATTGTGCATTCCCATGGCAACTCCCGGGGACTTGAATTCCTGTACAAGAGAACGTTTCTCTTCCCCGTTCTCAGAAGTATATACCAGTTCCACCTTTCCAGGTTTTTCTACATAAAATTCTGTGTTTTTATATATGTCACCGTATGCATGACGGGCAATGGTAATTGGTTTTTTCCAGTTACGTACACAGGGTTCGATTCCTTTTACAACAATGGGAGCCCGGAATACCGTTCCGTCAAGAATAGCGCGGATGGTTCCATTAGGGCTTTTGTACATTTTTTTCAGATCATATTCCTTCATTCGGGCATGATTTGGAGTAATCGTAGCGCATTTTACTGCAACACCGTATTTTTTTGTGGCATTGGCAGCATCTACGGTTACCTGATCGTCTGTTTCGTTCCGGCAGGCAAGCCCGAGATCATAATATTCCGTATTCAGATCCACATAGGGAAGCAGAAGTTCCTCTTTGATCATTTTCCAGAGAATACGGGTCATCTCATCTCCGTCCATTTCTACCAGGGGTGTTGTCATTTTAATCTTATCCATGTATTTTATCTCCTCTCCGGTTGAAGCATGTTCTGTTTAGTATTGTACAAAAAAACTCCTCTTCCGTCAACGCTGATGCTTTCACTTCATAAAATATTTATGATTCTGCCCCTCTTTCGTCTACAGTTCCAGAAACCGTTCCAGGTTAAATCTGCCCCATCCCTGCTGGTTTCTGGGAAATCCCATATCATCTGCACTGTCCTTCAGCATCATTTTAATCTCCACATTGGTAAGAAGGGGATCTTTTTCAAGCGCCAGAGCAACGGCCCCTGAAACAAAGGGCGTAGACATGGAGGTTCCGCTTTTCATCCGGTACCCGCCCTTTGATGAACAGGAAATGATCCGGTTTCCGGGAGCTACAAGATCCGGCTTACATATACATTCAAACGTAGGGCCTCTTCCGGAAACTCCTTCCGTTCCCACAAGCATGTCACTGGAACCTACGGTAATGATCTTTCTGCTGCTTCCCGGCGCTGTAATGCTCCCTGGCAGCGGTCCCTGATTTCCTGCCGCTGCCACGACCACCAGCCCCCGATCCCATAATTTCTCCACTCCCTGTATCAGGCTGTTATGTTCTTTTCCGTTTTTACAGGTGGTTCCCACAGAAATATTCACAACACGGATATGGTATTTTTGCATATGACGGATGATCCAGTCAAAGGCGCACAATACATCTTCTTTGTTTCCGTTCCCAAACCGGTCCAGAACCTTCAGCCCGATGATCCCGCATCCAGGAGCCACTCCCCTGTATTTTCCCCCGGAGGCTGTTCCGTCTCCACAGAGAATTCCGGTTACATGAGTTCCATGCCCATTATCATCATAAGGAGTCTGTTTATGTGAAATAAAATCAGAAAAAGCACAGATTCTGTTTCCAAAATCCGGATGCGGAGAAATGCCTGTATCCAGAATTGCCACACCGATGCCCTTTCCGGTATAATTCATCATTTTCATGAATATACTCCAAAAAAGAAGATTTATTTTAATGTATTCAGTCTGAGAATTATTTGCGAATTTTATAGAATATGAATATTTTTCATAGATTTGCCAATACTGTAAACCATCGGAATAACTTAAGTATGGATCACAGATTGCAGCCGCCAGGATACTGACCGCCCTGATGAAACCCGCTGCATAAAAAGGAGGATTTTCATGGCGTTTATTTTATTTCTGATCATATTTTTCTGTCTGCAGTCCTTTGTCCTGTTCTGCTGTGTAGCTGCGGGAAATGACCCGGCTTCCCAGCTGATCTCAGATCAGGAACAGATGGACTATATCAGAACCTGGATGGAAAATCACCAAATGTAAAAAGCCTAAAAAACAAACCGCAGGGAGACATTCCGTAAATCTCCTTCTGCGGTTTCTTACATAATCTATGACGAATCAGAGACTTGCTCTGATCACCTTAGGCTTGCAGCCCGCGTCTTCCAGAGCCTTTACAATCTGATTTTTATGATCGGTTCCAAAGGCCTCCATAGTTACTTTCAGCTCTACGGCCGCATTACGGTTGGTGGTAACAAACTGGTTATGGTCAAGTTTAATAACATTGCCCTGATTCTGAGCTATGATGCTTGCCACACGTACCAGCTCTCCTGCTTTATCCGGAATCAGTACAGAAACTGTAAAAATACGGTCTCTCTGGATCAGTCCGTGCTGGACTACAGAGGACATGGTAATTACATCCATATTTCCTCCGCTTAAAATAGACACTACTTTTTTTCCGGTAAAGTCCAGATGGCGAAGAGCCGCCACAGTCAGAAGTCCGGAGTTTTCTACGATCATTTTATGATTTTCAACCATATCCAGAAAAGCCATGATCAGCTCATCATCTTCAATGGTAATGATGCTGTCCAGATTTTCCTGAAGATACGGGAAGATATGCTCGCCCGGAGTCTGCACTGCAGTACCGTCCGCTATGGTATTTACATGAGGAAGGGTTACAACTTCTCCTTTTTCCAGAGACGCTTTCATACAGGCTGCTCCTGCCGGCTCTACTCCGATCACCCTGATATGAGGATTCAGAAGCTTCGCAAGAGTGGAAACACCGGTAGCCAGACCGCCGCCGCCAATAGGCACAAGAATATAGTCTACAAGAGGAAGCTCCTGGACGATCTCCATGGCAATGGTACCCTGTCCGGTGGCAACTGCCGGATCATCAAAGGGATGGATAAACGTATAGCCTTCCTTTTCTGCCAGCTCCAGAGCATAAGCGCAGGCTTCATCATAGACATCGCCCTTCAGGATCACCTCTGCGCCATAGCTTTTTGTCCGTTCCACCTTAATAAGAGGCGTTGTGGTAGGCATTACGATGACCGCCTTTACCCCGAATTTGTGAGCAGCATAGGCAACACCCTGAGCGTGATTTCCGGCTGAAGCAGTGATCAGTCCTTTTTCTCTTTCCTCATCTGACAGCGTGCTGATCTTATAATAGGCTCCCCGCACTTTGTAAGCGCCTGTCCTCTGCATGTTCTCCGGCTTCAGAAAAACTCTGTTTCCGGTTAGCTCGGAAAAATAACTGCTTTTGATCAGCTTTGTCTCCTGGGTTACTTTTTTTACAATCTCTGAGGCTTCCTCAAAATTCTCCAGTGTAAGCATATTCATTTTCTCCTTCCCGTATTCTTAATCTTCTTTTTCGTTTACATCAAACAATGCATTTACAAAAGTATCTGCATCAAACTTCTGAAGATCGTCAATAGTTTCTCCCACTCCAATATATTTTACCGGGATATCAAGCTCTGACTGGATCGCAACTGCAATTCCGCCTTTGGCTGTACCGTCAAGCTTAGTCAGAATGATTCCTGTTACATTGGCAACCTCTGCAAACTGCTTTGCCTGAGTAAGAGCATTCTGTCCGGTGGTTCCGTCAAGTACAACCAGAGTTTCAAGATAAGCTTCCGGATACTCCCGCTCCAGAATACGGTAGATCTTTCTCAGCTCTTCCATCAGATTTTTCTTGTTATGAAGGCGGCCTGCTGTATCGCAGAGAAGCACGTCTGCGTTTCGGGCCTTTGCTGCAGCTACTGCGTCATAGACAACAGAGGCCGGATCCGCTCCTGACTGTCCGCCGATAATCTCCACGCCGGCGCGGTCTGCCCACTGGGAAAGCTGCTCTCCGGCAGCTGCACGGAAGGTATCTGCTGCCGCCAGAATCACCTTTTTCCCTTCATCCTTTAATTTTCCTGCCAGCTTGCCTACAGAAGTGGTTTTTCCTACTCCGTTGACGCCAATCATTAAAATTACAGATTTACGGTTTTCAAACTCATATTCTGTGCTGTCTACCCTCATCTGATCTTTGATGCTGTCGATCAGAAGCTGCTTGCATTCCATCGGGTTTTTGATATGCTTTTCCGCAACCTGTTTCTTCAGATTTTCCAGAATTGCAGAGGTGGCGTTGATGCCGATATCCCCCATTACAAGAATCTCTTCCAGCTCTTCATAAAAGTCCTCGTCTATACTGGAATATCCGCTGAAAATGGAGTCAAACCCCGCTACAATATTATCTCTTGTTTTTGCCAGTCCGCTGACAAGCCGTTTAAAAAAGCCCTTTTTTTCTTCAGCCATACTCATGCCTCCTTTTATTTGCTCAGCTGATTTTCTACAAGATCCACAGAAACCAGTGTTGACACACCCTTTTCCTGCATGGTGATACCATAAAGCCTGTCTGCTGCGTTCATGGTTCCACGCCTGTGTGTAATTATAATAAACTGTGTATTTTTCGTCAACTTCTGAAGATACGAAGCAAAACGTCCTACATTGGAATCATCCAGGGCCGCCTCAATCTCATCCAGCAGACAGAACGGAGACGGTTTCAGATTTTGGATAGCAAAAAGAAGGGCTATGGCAGTCAGAGCCTTCTCTCCGCCGGAAAGCTGCATCATATTCTGCAGTTTTTTGCCCGGTGGCTGGGAAATGATCTTAATCCCTGCTTCCAGAATATCCTCATCTTCAGCAAGCTCCAGAGTTCCTTTTCCTCCGCCGAACAGTTCCTTAAAGGCCTTATCAAACTCTCTCTGGATATCAT